>Ga0123353_10000206_pt1 | contig 74863 bp, 59 predicted proteins | sample TergutLab28metaG_3_FD_92763 | JGI IMG/M metagenome (GOLD analysis project Ga0123353, IMG submission 92763) | Labiotermes labralis P3 segment gut microbial communities from Petit-Saut dam, French Guiana - Lab288 P3 | ecosystem: Host-associated > Arthropoda: Insects > Digestive system > Gut ... | reverse complement strand
GTCTCAAAAGCCCCAAAAAGAGCGCTGTCATTGCGGGCTTGACCCGCAATCCCCTGATAATCATCGGTGCTATTTTAGGGGGTTGCGGGTCAAGCCCGCAATGACGCCCTTTTGAGACACCCTTCTTTTTGTTTTATTTTCGACTCTACTCATCCAGCCGTACCGAAATCACATCCATAACCACCGGCGTATAATGAAAACCCGAATAACGTCCCCATAACGTCCCTTTTACTACAGCTTGCTGGTCTATAAAGCATTTTATGTCTATCCCCGGATCTACCCGCAGCAAATGTATTTGCCGGATATCCGGTTGCAGAATATTCGGGTCTTCCATATCCCGGACTTCTTCCTTTTTAGGAAGCGCTTCGATAGCCTCGTCCAAGCAGAGCGCGTATGCAGTATCCAGTACAAAAGAGCCCTTCAACAATTCTATTCTCCCCGCTATTTCGACCGTATCCTCATAAAAATAGGCATGTTGGTTTACAAAGGGAGCTCTCTGTGGCAAAACGCTATCCGTCGAGACGACAATAATACTGTCGCTACCTTGCTTTTCGTCCTCTTTTGACGTCCACCATTTACAAGATGTAAAGAAAAAAGAGAGAACAAGCAACCAGAAAATTAAAACCGGAAAATTAAAAATCCTCCTCTTCCCATTCTCTTTACATTCTTTTTGTCGCATTGTGATATACATACATAAATAGTATTATATTTGTAATAATGTTTAAGAACAACCTTCTCAAGGTCAAATATAATAATTATATTGATAGAAAGTATGCTGCAACGAATCAAAAATATAAAAAAAAGTACGTGGAGGACAGTTATAATAGTAGCCCTTTTTCTTTTGGCGGCTGTCCTTATTATCCAAACATTTCCGGGTGTCGACAAGTTTCTTTATACTTATGAAAAAGGTCGTCCTTGGCAATACGAAGTGCTGACTGCGCCTTTCGCCTTTGAAATCTACAAATCGAAAGAGGAACTGCAAAAGGAAGAAGATCGCATTTTGGCAGAATTCCAGCCCTGCTACAACCTGGATGCCTCTGTCTCGGAAAGACAGATCACTCTTTTCATGGAAAAAAGCGTTATTTCATCTCTTCCGCTTCCCGAATCATATAAGTATTATATCTTTGAAAAATTAAAAGACCTGTATGACGAGGGGATTCTATCCATGTCGGAAATGGAGAAATTGCAAAAAAATAAAACGCAAGTTATCCTGATAAAAAAAGAGGACAATGTGGCGAAGAAAAAAAATGTCTCGGAACTTTATACAATCAAAACCTTTTATGAAAAGCTCATGAACGATGTTCCGCCCTATTTGGACAAAAACACGCTGCGCAGCTATAACCTGAATAATTACATACAGGAAAACCTCTTTTTTGACAAAGAAGTTACGGAAAATCTGAAAAAAGATTTATTGAAAAAAATTTCCCTTACAAAAGGGAGAATTCAAAGCGGAGAAAAAATTATTGACCATGGGGAGATTATTTCGGCTGACAAATTTGATGTCCTGAATTCACTGAAACGGGTCATGTCGGAAAACAGCGAAAAAGGCAGTTCCACCACTGTTCTTTTCGGTCAGATTATTATCGTCGTTGGGGTTTTATGCGCCTTTTTCCTTTATTTATTTCTGTTTCGCCAGAAATTTCTGGAACATATAAAAAATGTGGTATTCATGCTTGGAATGATTGTCACGCTCTGTTTTTTTACTTCTATCGTTGTTAAGCACAATTTTTCCCCTTATATTATTCCTTACGCCATTTTGCCGATTATCATAACCACATTTTTCGACACGCGAACAGCGCTTTTTTCGCACATTACCACCGTTCTTTTGTGTTCTTTTATCGTACCGTTCGAGTATGACATTCTCTTTTTGCAGATTACCATTGGGATGATTTCTATTTGTACACTGAAGAATTTGTTTCAGCGTTCTCAATTAGTCAAATCAGCGGCTATTATTGTATTGACTTATTGCGTTCTATATTTGGGAAATGCTTTAATTCAAGAACAGACGTTAGAGCAAATCAACTGGTACTCTTTCCTTGCCTTTGTAGGAAACGGAGCTTTGTTGCTTTTTGCATATCCTCTTATTTACATTATGGAAAAATTATTCGGTTATGTTTCGGATGTCACCCTTGTGGAATTGGCGAATACAAACAATCCGCTGCTCCGTCAATTTTCGGAAGAAGCGCCCGGCAGTTTTCAACATTCCATGCAGGTATCCAATCTCGCTGCCGATGCGGCATTGAGTATTGGTGCAAATCCGATGCTTGCCCGTACCGGAGCGCTGTACCATGACATCGGCAAAATAAAAAATCCTGTTTTTTTCACGGAAAACCAATCTTCCATTAATCCTCATAATGAATTACAGGACGAAGAAAAAAGCGCCCAGATAATTATCAGGCATGTGACAGACGGAGTTGAGGTTGCAAAAAAATACCGGTTACCTTCTCTTTTACAGGATTTTATCCGTTCGCACCATGGAAAAAACAAGACGAAATATTTTTATAACTCTTTTAAAAACAAATACCCGAACATAGAGATTGACGAATCCAAATTCACTTATCCCGGACCGCTTCCTTACACATCGGAAATGGCTGTGCTGATGATGTGCGACTCGGTGGAAGCCGCCTCCCGCAGTATGAAAGAATACACCGACAAAAGCATAAACGACCTGGTGGAGAGAATTATAAACGATTTAATGTACGAAGGTGCTTTGAATAATTCTCCGCTTACATTCAAAGATATCGAAACGGTAAAAACGGTTTTGAAAGAAAAACTGAAAAACATATATCATACACGAATCAGTTATCCGGAATTGAATAAAAGCGCGAATTAACAAAATAAAAACAAAAAAGATGTTTTAAGAACAAAGTGTTAGTCATTCTTGCATCTTTGGGAGTAAAAAAATCAAAAAGACAAAAAATCAGGTAAAAATATAACATTTTGTTCTTTTAAGAGGAATAAAAACGCTATTTAAAGGCAAAAAAACTTCATTTTGTTAACAAAAAAAAGAAATTTTATATTCGCGATAACAAAAAAATGTATTACTTTTGGCGCATCTTTTTTTTCATAAAACGATCGGATCATTATGAAACGAATGAACACATTTTCTAATATAATTTCAGAGACAATGAAGAAACATAATTTCAATGCAGGACCATCCATATTACCGAGAGAGGTGATTGAAAAGACAGCTCAAGCAGTGTTGGATTTCGAAAATGATGGTTTATCCATTCTGGAAATTAGTCACCGGGCAAAAAATTTCCAACCAATTGTAGACGAAGCGATTGCTTTGTTTAAAGAATTATTAAATATTCCGGAAGGATATTCGGTAATTTTCCTTGGAGGTGGTGCAAGTCTGGAATTTTGTATGATTCCTTTCAATTTATTAGAAAAGAAAGCCGCTTACCTCAACACAGGAGTATGGGCGAAGAAAGCCATGAAAGAAGCCAAAAGTTTTGGTGAAGTGGTGGAAGTCGCTTCTTCGGCAGCAGCAAATTACACGTATATCCCTAAAGATTTCACTATTCCTGCCGATGCCGATTATTTCCATATCACAACCAATAATACGATTTACGGAACCGAATTATTGAAAGATTTGGATTCTCCTGTTCCTGTGATAGCCGATGCCTCTTCCGATATATTCTCCCGTCCGATAGACGTTTCCAAATACGGAATGATCTATGGCGGCGCTCAAAAAAACCTGGGACCTGCCGGAGTTGCTTTTGTAATTATTAAAGACAGCCTTCTCGGAAAAGTATCCCGTCATATTCCAACCATGTTGGATTACCGGACACACATTGCAGAAGGCTCCATGTTTAACACTCCGCCGGTATTGCCTATCTACACCTCTCTTCTGACATTGAGGTGGATAAAAGAGCAAGGAGGAGTAAAAGAGGTTGAAAAGAAAAACATAGCCAAAGCCGAATTGCTTTACAATGCCATCGACAATAGCAAAATATTTGTCGGAACGGCAAACAAAGAAGACCGTTCGCGCATGAATATTTGCTTTGTCATGCAAGAAAAATATAAAGACCTGGAAGCTGATTTCCAGAAATTTGCTACATCCAAAGGAATGATCGGAATCAAAGGTCATCGTTCCGTTGGCGGATTCCGCGCTTCCTGCTACAATGCGCTGCCGATCGAAAGCGTTCAGGCATTGGTCGATTGCATGGCTGAATTTGAAAAGAATAATGTATAATTGAATTTAATTATGAAGGTTTTAGTTGCAACCGATAAGCCATTTGCCAAAATTGCGGTCGATGGCATTAGAGAAATAATAGAAAGCGCAGGATTCCAACTTGCCTTGCTGGAAAAATACACCGAGAAACAACAACTGCTGGGTGCCGTATCGGATGCTGACGCCATTATTATCCGTAGCGATATTATTGATGCGGAAGTATTGGGCGCAGCCAAAAAGCTGAAAATTGTGGTTCGCGCCGGCGCCGGATACGATAATGTCGATTTGGCTGCTGCTACCTCAAACGGCGTGTGCGTCATGAATACGCCCGGACAAAATGCCAATGCTGTAGCCGAGTTGGCATTAGGCATGATGGTGCATGGCATCCGCAACTTTTTTAACGGAACCTCAGGAACGGAATTGTTAGGCAAAAAATTAGGCATTCACGCTTATGGAAATGTGGGACGCAATGTAGCCCGCATAGCCAAAGGCTTCGGAATGGAGATTTATGCCTACGATGCTTTCTGTCCGGCAAGTGTCATTGAAAAAGACGGAGTGAAAGTATTGAATTCAGCCGAAGAGCTTTATGCCACCTGTCAATTTATCTCATTGCACATCCCTGCAACAGCAGAGACAAAAAATTCCATTAACTACGCTTTACTGTCGAAAATGCCTAAAGGCGCCATGTTGATAAATACCGCCCGCAAAGAGGTGATCAACGAGGCTGAACTGATAAAGCTGATGGAAGACCGCGCCGATTTCAAATACCTTTCCGACGTAATGCCTTCCAATCATGCAGAGTTGACGGAAAAATTCGCAGGACGTTATTTTTCCACTCCGGGTAAAATGGGTGCACAAACTGCAGAAGCAAATATCAATGCCGGTATCGCCGCAGCTAAGCAGATTGTTGATTTCCTTAAGAATGGGAATGAACAATTTCGGGTGAATTAGGAATATTCGGTAAATAAAATAAAAACTGACAAAAGCGAAAGAACTTTTGTCAGTTTTTTTTCTGAGAAAAATATAGAAATTCTTTTTAATAGCAGCGGGCTAAATACGGTGAAATATAATTTTGAAGTGCCAGCCCGATAAAGTCCGAAGGACTTACATGTGGATAACCCCGTGCAAGCCGAAGGCGTAGCTCGGGGTAAAAGAAGGATACTCTCGGTACACATAACTCCGAAGGAGTTGAACTACTACGTAGTTCCGGTATCGTCAGGATTCCGTACCCCCGAGCTACGCCTTCGGCTTGCACGGGGTTATCCACATGTAAGTCCTTCGGACTTGGGTGGCAGTACCTTAATTTATATTTTATCCTACAATAAAAAAAACCGGTTGGAAACAACCGGTTTTTTCTGTATATAAAAGATTGAAATTACATTCCAAGACGAGATTTCAAACCATCAAGTTCTGCTCTCAATTCTTTTGGTAAATGAACGCCGTAGCTTGCATAGTTTTCTTCTATCAAAGCAACTTCGTCTTTCCATTCGTCTGTGCTGAATGCAAGTGCGTTTGCCATTTCTTCGGCAGATACGTCCAAGCCTTCTGTGTTGATTGCACCTACTGCAGGAACTTTACCGATGGCAGCATCAACTGTTGCTCCTTCGCCGTTGCAACGGTTGAAGATGTAAGCTAATACACGGCTGTTTTCGCCATAACCAGGCCACAACCATTTTCCATCTTTTTTGCGGAACCAGTTTACGAAGAAGAATTTAGGCAATTTGTCGGCAGACGTTTTTTTGCCCATTTCGATCCAATGTCCGAAATAGTCGCCCATGTTGTATCCGCAGAATGGCAACATCGCAAATGGGTCGCGGCGAACACCTGCTTTCAAGCCGATAGCAGCAGCCGTAACTTCCGAACCTACGATAGATCCCATGAATACGCCGTGATTCCAGCTTGTAGCTTCGTGGCACAAAGGCACAGTAGAAGGACGGCGACCGCCGAACAAGATAGCCGAAATCGGAACACCTGCAGGATTTTCCCACTCAGGATCAATACAAGGACATTGCGCTGCAGGAGCTGTGAAACGAGCATTAGCATGCGCACAAGGTTCGCCCGATGCAGGATCGTAAACGTTTCCTTTCCAGTCAATTGTTCCGGCAGGGCAATCGTAGCCGATGCCTTCCCACCATACGTCTTTGTCAGGAGTTAAACCTACGTTAGTGAAAATAGTATTTTTATCTGCAGAATGCATAGCATTTGGATTGGTTTCCAGAGAAGTCATCGGAGCAACGCCGAAGAAACCTGCTTCAGGGTTGATAGCATACAAGCGACCGTCAGCACCGTATTTCATCCACGCGATGTCATCACCTACCGTTTCAACTTTCCAGCCCGGAATAGTCGGAACAAGCATAGCCAAGTTTGTTTTTCCGCAAGCAGATGGGAATGCAGCAGCAATGTATTTCTTTTCGCCTTTCGGGTTGGTAATACCTAAAATCAACATGTGTTCAGCCAACCAGCCTTGGTCTTTACCCATTTTGGAAGCGATACGAAGAGCCAGACATTTTTTGCCCAACAATGCATTTCCGCCGTAACCTGAGCCAAACGACCAAATTTCATACGTTTCAGGGAAATGAACGATATATTTTTCTTCGATTGGAGCGCAAGGCCATTTTGTGTCTATTTCGCCTGCCGCCAATGGTTTGCCTACCGAATGAACGCATGGTACAAAGAATCCGTTTTCGCCCAAAGCATCTAAAACGGCTTTGCCGATACGAGCCATAATACGCATATTGATAACTACGTAAGCCGAGTCGGTAATTTCAACTCCAATGTGAGCAATGTTTGAGCCGATAGGTCCCATAGAAAATGGAATAACGTACATGGTACGACCTTTCATACAGCCTTTATATTTAGCCAACATCGTAGCACGCATTTTTTCAGGGTCTTCCCAGTTGTTGGTAGGACCGGCTTCTTCTTGTGTTTTTGAGCAAATGAAAGTACGGTTTTCAACACGTGCAACATCACTTGGGTCTGAACGGAAATAATACGAACCCGGACGTTTTGTTTCATTCAATTTAACAGCAAGACCGGCATTTACATAACCATCTAACAAGCGTTGGTTTTCTTCTTCAGAACCATCGCACCACACTACATTCTCGGGCTGCATAACTTCTGCCCACTGGTTTACCCAGTTAATCAATTTTTGATTTTTAGTCATCATAAAAAAATTGTTTTTAGTATCGATAATTTATTTATCTTCTATGAGGTAAAAGGCAACATACAGGCGTTATTTTTGAAGACGCACCATACAATTTCAAGCCATGCAAATATAGAAATTAATTGTGGAATTATAAAATATTGCGTAAAAATTATGTTTTTTTAAACTCAATGAAGATAAAATGTCAAAATAATACAAAAAATACAGATTTCCAAAAAGAATGTAAGCTAAAGATGGAATTTGATATTTATTTGAAATGTTAAGCTTTTAAAAGCTGACAAATTTAATTAATGATAGAAAAATAAAAAATGAGACTATTATTTTTCTAATAAGCAAAAATTTATTAACTTTACACAATCAAACTTGAAATAATTTTTTGCTATTTTAAATAGGACAATTATGAAGCCAAATGAAATCCTAGACAAATTATTAAAGTATGTGGAAGAATCCACTGATGCAAAAGTAAACATTGAGCGACTTGTCAAATCTAAAGATGGACGTTTTATAACTTATAATGGTCAATCATTTTATATTTCTATTAAAATTGATGCTCTTAATAAAGTTTTTGTAATTGATTTATATTTCAATAAAAAAGAGAAACTATTAAAATCTTTAAATGCTGATATTCTTTATTCTAATGAAAAAGGAATAGGGATAACAAATGAAACATTGCAAAATATTGCAAATGAAATCAAAGAAGTATTTGATGATTACATTGCCAATGGTGGAGATGAAAGAAAAAATTATTCAGGAGAACCAAAGACGAAAATAAATCGCATAGAGGCGCTACCCGGCTTGGATTTAGATGGGGTGAAATCTCGTACAATAGGTCCTAAATTTTCAGGTTCTCTTAACATTGACATACAAAAATCCCGTACAGAAGAAAAAAAAGAAGAAAAAGTTCCTGTTTTATTCGGAACGAATAGAAAACTATATCCTCCTCCTGATGAAAAAGGATTGGTTACTGACACTGCCTCCTTCACTGAAAACGTGCTCATTCATAATAAAGATAAAAAAGACTATAACCCTCATTTAGGCGTTTGTATAGTTAATATTCCGAGATGCCATAAACCGGGAAATATAGAGCGTCTGAGCCGTTTCCTTAGGCGTTTCATTAAAGAAAATCCCGAAAAACACTTTACCATCCTTGGCACAAAGATTATTAATAAATTAACTTTTAGAGAAGAACTTAAAAAAGAGATTAATCATTCAAATAAAAAAGATGCCTTATTATTCATTCACGGATTTAATGTAAAATTCGAAGACGCAATGTTCAGAACCGCACAATTAGGGTTTGATTTAGACTTCCAAGGTGCAATTACTGCTTTTTCCTGGCCTTCTCAAGGCAATAAAGCAGGCTACATAGCAGACATAGAGGCCGCAATAGCTTCTTCGGATTATTTATGTAATTACATAAAAATTATTTTAGAAGACGAAAATATTAAAAGACTGCATATTATTGCTCACAGCATGGGGAATGTGGTTTTAACCGAAGCCTTGAAAAAATTAAAAAGAGAAGGATTATACCCCAATCCGATTTTAAGGCAAATTATTCTTGCTGCGCCTGATATTGATAAGGACATCTTTATTCATCAAATTATGCCCGCAATAAAAAGAAAAACCCCTAACATAATACTATATGCCTCAGACGAAGATAAAGCATTGGATATATCAAAAGGAATAAGAATAGGCCGTAAAAGATTAGGAGGAGAAGGCGGTGAAAATATTGCTATAGGAAAAGGATTAGATTCTATTGATGCATCTGAAGTTAGTACTGATTTTTTTGGTCTGGGTCATGGATATTTTGCCGAAAAAGAACCATTAATAGATGAAATCCGAGATGTTTTATTAGATAAATCTCCCGAAAAAAGAGGACTCAAACTTTGTCAGAAGAAAAATGGCGACGAATATTGGAAGTTTGTCCCAAAAAAAACATGACTCAAAGTCACCCCGTCAGTAAAGACCAAATACAAGACCGTTTTATCGTTTAAAATGGATACTGATACTTAATCTTGGCTCCTATAATTTCACCGGAAGTCAGCCAATCTACAACATATATGCGGGCATAAGTACCATCTCCACAATCTAATACATATCCGCATCCAGGTTCCACTGCCGGCGTCTTTGTATATCCGCTATTGGGTATTCTTCTGATGTCTGTTAATCCTTTTACTCGACCTACATTAGCCATTGAGCTTGAATACGAGGGTCCACAATAGAAATAGTCGTCAAGCGTAATGTATATCATACAGTCAGGGGTAAATGAAACCGACATGCCCGGATAATAAACACCGCCATTAATAATTCTGTCTTTAGTCATGGAAATTTCCACTGTCCCTTCCGGGTCATAAAAATTGTCTTTCTCGCTATCACATCCTGCAGCAAAAACCAATCCCAAAACCAATATAATTTTCGCGTAAATCAAATTTGCTTTTACTTTCTTCATATTATAAAATTTTACAAAATGTCTATTTTTTGTTTTCTTTTAAATTGATTTATACATGCAAATATAAAAATTTTTCAGGAAAATATTCGATTATTCAAAAACAATGATTACATTTGCACCATCAAAATCGAAAAAGATGAGACAGAGTTGGTTCACATATTTTTATTATTACTTTTACTTTAGCAGGTGAGAGCAGGATTTTGATGTTTGAAGTGAAGAAAAAAAAATAACTCAAATTGAATATAGGAAGTCCTGCAAGAAATGCGAGACTTTTTCTTTTTAATAACGATTAATAAAAAAACAAGATGAATACAATGAACATTTCCAGCAACTTTTATTATTGGTTTTACTTTATGAGATCATAAGGTGGGACGGTTTATTGTATCTATGGATAGAGAAAAATAGGAATCCCACCCGAAAAGGTGGGATTTTTTGATTTAGAATTAGCATAAAATAAAAAGATACGAAAATGAAAAAAGTAGCCATTCAAGGTATAGCCGGTTCTTTTCATGACATTGCGGCTCGAGAATACTTCAATAACGAAGAGATTGAAATTGTTCCGTGCGAAACATTCAAAGATGTGTTTTCTACTATACGGAAAGACAATTCCATTATCGGAGTGCTAGCGATTGAAAATACCATTGCGGGGAGCCTGCTTCAGAACCACAATTTATTAAAAGAGAGTGGATTAAAGATTGCAGGCGAACACAAATTGCGAATCAAACATAACTTTGTGGCGTTATCCGGACAGGATATGCCGGATATAAAAGAGGTGTATTCACACCCGATTGCTCTGATGCAGTGCGGCGATTTTTTAGAACAGCACAAATACATCAAAGCCGTCGAAAGTGACGACACGGCATCGAGCGCCAAACACGTCAGTGATGAGAAGATTCAGGGAAGGGCGGCGATTTGCGGCGAGTTAGCTGCCGAAATTTACGGATTGGAAATCTTGGCAAAAGGAATAGAGACAAACAAGAAGAATTTTACCCGTTTTTTAATTATTGCAGATCCTTGGCTGGCGGAAGAATTGAATAAGGGAAAAAAACTCAATAAATCTTCTCTTGTTTTCACGCTCCCGCACGAAGAGGGCAGTCTTGCTCAAGTATTGTCTATTTTCTCTTACTATAAGATGAATCTCACGAAAATACAATCGCTTCCGATTATTGGTCGTGAATGGGAATATCAGTTTTATGTGAATCTCAAGTTTGAACAATACTTGCGATACAAACAAGCCCTTGATGCAATTGCTCCTCTTACCAGAGATTTGCAGATTCTGGGAGAGTATGAAGAGGGGAGACAGACAATTTAGAATTAAAAATTAATAATTATCAAATATGGATGTAATGATCAGACCGGCAGAGCGGTTAAACACGGTACAAGAATATTATTTTTCTAAAAAATTACGGGAAGTGGCAGAGATGAACGCTGCCGGAAAAAATGTGATAAATCTGGGCGTTGGAAGTCCCGATATGCCGCCTTCGGAAGGGGTGGTATGCGAGTTGAACGAGCAGGCGCGGAAAGAAGATACGCATGGCTATCAAAGTTACATCGGGATTCCGGAGTTGAGAGAGGGTTTTGCCTTTTTTTACAAAAAATGGTACGGTGTAGAACTAAATCCAACGAAAGAAATATTACCTTTGATAGGTTCAAAAGAGGGTGTATTGCATATTTCAATGACCTTCTTGAATCCGGGCGACGGAGTATTGATTCCCAATCCGGGATACCCGACTTACAGTTCCGTAAGCCGGCTAATGGGAGCGCAGGTTATTTCGTACGATTTATTGGAAAACAATGAATGGCAACCTGATTTTGAGGCTCTTGAGAAAATGGATTTAACCGGCGTCAAGTTGATGTGGGTAAACTATCCGAATATGCCGACCGGCGGGCGGGCTACCCGCGAGCTTTTCAAAAAATTGGTCGCTTTCGGGAAAAAACATAATATACTGATTTGCAACGATAATCCGTATAGCTTTATTTTGAGCGATGAGCGTTTGAGTATCCTTTCGGTGGAAGGCGCAAGAGATTGTTGCATTGAGATGAATTCCATAAGTAAATCGCATAACATGCCCGGCTGGCGTATCGGAATGCTGGCAAGCAATCCGCAAATCGTTGAATGGATATTAAAAGCGAAAAGCAACGTGGATTCCGGCATGTTCAAGCCTATGCAATTAGCGGCGGCAAAAGCGTTGCACGCCAGCGCCGAATGGTATGACAATAACAACAAGGTGTATGCCGCACGTCGGAAATGGGCATTTCAAATCATGGATGCAATCGGATGTACTTATGACAGTGAACAGGTAGGATTGTTCGTTTGGGCGAAAATCCCTGATTCGGCAGTCTCTTCAGAGGTTTTCGCCGATAAATTTCTCTATGAATCCAATGTGTTTCTAACCCCCGGATTCGTTTTCGGCAGCAACGGCGAACGATACCTCCGCATTTCCCTTTGCGCCAAGGAAAAACTTTTGGAAGAAGCATTGAGAAGAATTAAGAATGGACACTAAGTATGTGCCGTTAGGCACAACATATTGGTAGAAGGGAATATCTCCCACAACCAAAGCCCCGTTAGGGGCGAAATATAAAAAATATTTCGTTCCTAACGGAACTTAGAATAGAGGGAAAACGTATTTTCTACCAATATTACGCCTCTAACGAGGCTAAAATTTGATTAATAACGTAACTATATAATTATAACATGGAATTAAACAAAATTACCCTTCCCGGAGTGGAAGAAAAAAGACCGGTAGTAATTGCTGGTCCTTGCAGTGCAGAGACAGAAGAACAGGTAATGCGATCGGCAAAACAGATTGCCGAACAAGGCATCAAAATTTTCCGTGCCGGAATATGGAAACCCCGTACCAAACCGGGCGGTTTTGAAGGAGTCGGTTCCGAAGGATTGGTCTGGCTGCGAAACGTGAAGAAGGAGACAGGAATGTATGTCTCTACCGAAGTAGCTACGGCAAAACATGTGTTGGAAGCCCTCAAATACGGTGTCGACCTGCTTTGGATCGGTGCACGTACTACCGCCAACCCGTTTGCCGTACAGGAGATTGCAGACGCATTGAAAGGGGTAGATATTCCCGTATTGATAAAAAATCCGGTTAATCCCGACTTGGAATTGTGGATCGGAGCCATTGAGCGTATTTACAATGCAGGACTTCATACAATCGGGGCTGTTCATCGCGGATTCAGTTCGTATGATAAAAAATTGTACCGTAACCTTCCGCAATGGCATATTCCGATTGAATTGCACAGGCGTATTCCTAATTTGCCGATTTTCTGCGATCCGAGCCACATTGGAGGAAGCCGTGAGTTGATCGCGCCGCTTTGTCAGCAAGCAATGGATTTGCAGTTTAACGGGTTGATTATCGAAACTCATTGTGAACCCGATAAGGCATGGAGCGACAAAGAGCAACAGCTTACACCGGAAGTCTTGGGGTTGATACTAAGTACATTAGTTGTCCGTGAAATGAATCAGACGACGGAAAGCCTTGCTACACTTCGTAAACAGATTGACGAAGTTGACATGGATTTAATCGAACTTTTAGCGAAGCGCATGCGTATTTCCCGTGAAATAGGACAGTACAAGAAGGAACACGATATGCCGGTTTTGCAAACAGTGCGGTACGATGAGATTATCTCGAAGAGTGTCGCTCAAGCTGTTTCAATGGGAATGTCCGAAGAATTTATGAAAACAGTACTCGAAGCCATTCACTCCGAATCCATTCGTCAACAAATGGAGGTAATGAAATAAATTTTAAAAATAAGAACGAATATGAGAATTTTAATATTAGGTGCCGGAAAGATGGGTACCTTTATGACAGATGCACTCTGTATGAAACATGAAGTGGCGTTATTTGACGTTGACCCCAAACGGTTACGTTTTGTTTTCAACACACAACGTTTGACTACAATGGAAGAGGTTGAGGCGTTTAAGCCTGAATTGCTGATAAATGCCGTGACTATCAAATACACGCTGGATGCCTTTAACATGGTGATGCCTTATTTGCCGAAAGAGTGTATCCTTTCGGATATTGCATCCGTCAAAACCGGATTTCCGGAATTTTATGCAAACTGCGGTTTTCATTATGTTTCTACTCACCCAATGTTCGGACCGACATTTGCCAGCTTGAGCGACTTGAGTACGCAAAATGCCATTATCATCTCCGAATCAGACCATTTGGGAAAAGCCTTTTTCAAGGATTTTTACGGCTCGTTGAAGCTGAATATTTTTGAATATTCGTTTCAGGAACACGATGAGACAGTCGCTTATTCTCTGTCAATCCCTTTTGCTTCCACGCTCGTTTTCGCCTCTATCATGAAGCATCAGGATGCACCGGGAACGACCTTTAAGAAACACATGGCGATTGCTCAGGGATTGCTTTCAGAAGATGATTTTCTTTTGACGGAGATTTTGTTTAATCCGAATACTCCTAATCAATTGAAACAGATTCAGGAAAAACTGGCGGAATTATTGAATATTGTCAATAAAAAAGATTCACAGGCGATGCTTGGATTTTTGACGAAGGTGAGGGAGAATATTGTATGATATGATTTATTAGCTTATCGCTTTCAAATCAAAATACATAGCTCTTGTTTCACTCGTTTTGTCTTTGTTGGTCAAGTAGTTAAAGCGATTTTTCTCATAAAATCCCAATGCATTGCTATAAGCATCAACGGTGATAAAGCGGCAGCCGGATTGTTGCTGATTGTCAATATACATTTGCTTTACCGCATCAACCATAAAAAGTCCAAGACCGAAACCTGCATATTTTTCAGATACTGCTAATCGTCCTATTTTTACCGCGGGATAACTTTTTCGGCGTTTCTCATTTGGAATTGTTCTGTTTATTCGATTCCATGCAGTTTTTTCTTCATCATCTTTCATAACACGGTCGTTTGCCAAGCAAAAATAGGCAATCGTTTCGTCTTTTGTTTGAATCAGGTAGGTAACCGCAAGCAAAGAGGACAGATAGTTTTTTGCATCATTAAACAAAAAATCGTTCAGTTCTTCATCAGCACATTCAAATGGTTTTATTTCTATATTCTCATCTAAGCGTACCAGCTTAGACTTAGAAGTTAATTCCGTCAATCGGTTCATAACATCGGAAATGTTGCCATACTTTTAAATAATTCGTATGCCTTTCTCATTCTTTCTCGTTCTTCCATTGGCAATGGTTGTACATTTTCCATTGCTTCGCGGAAACGTTTTGCATCTTTCCCCCTTAATATAGGGGTATCTGCTATTGGACGTGCCATAATCAAGTTCTCCTTTCTCTTTAGTTTAACATGTTACAAAGGTATAAAAAAGAATTTTGTCAACCAAAAGAAATTTATTATTTCACAATCAACTCCTGCCCCAACACAATATCATTATTTTTCAACCCGTTCCAACGCTGTAAATCTTCGACAGAACAATTAAAGCGTTTGGAAATATTGTAGAGCGTATCTCCCTTTTTTACAATATAGCGACTCTCTTCAAAAGAATTTGAGGAAGCTGAGGTTGTTTGATTTGCTTCTTTGGAAATGTTTTTTTGTTCTTTTGCTAACTCTTTTTTTCGTTTGGCTTCCAGTTTAGCCATTTTCTTTTGTTGTTTTTCATTCTCTTTTTGTTGTTTTTCCGACGCTTTATTTTCTTTTTCTACCGTTTTCACTGTATTTCGGATTTCCTTGTCGGAAGTGATCCTGCGGGCTGTTACATATCGTTTGCGGAAATATTCCGTTTCGTTACTCTCAATGATAATGCCCGATGAAGTGGATGCGTGGATAAATTCAAAATTTTTTCCGCTTTTTTTCTTGTATACAATGCCGACATGGTTAATCTCCTTTCCACTACTTCCTTTAAAGAAAATCAAGTCTCCCTCCTTTAATTTTTTTTGCCGGACTTTTTTCCCGTTTTCCGCCTGTTCCTGAGACGAACGTTTTAAATCGATCCCTATCTGTTTATAGCAGTACCGGGTGAAGCCTGAGCAATCGAAGGCGTTTGGACCTTCCGCTCCGGTTTTGTATGGTTTCCGCTGGTGCTTTACGGCAAAAGTCAACATGTCTTCTATTGATTTGATGCGCGGCGTACCGGTGAATTCCGTTTGGGCAGAGATGCTGCCACACAGAAAAAATAAAAATATCCAACTTCCGAACAGTCTGTTTATCATTTCTTTTTGAGTATAAAAAAACAAAAATTGCGCCAGTTCAAATTTAACTAAAATTTATTTTTTATCCAACAATTTTCTGAAACGAAATTTCTTCCCAAAAGATTCTTACCTTTGCACCGGAAAAGAGAAGTATATGCAAATAACGGAATTGAAACGGAAAGTTCTTTGTGGAGAAGAATTGAGCTTAGAAGAAGTTTATGCGCTCAGTGAAACGGACGATAAAGAGGCATTGTATGCGTCGTCGGCTGAGATTACCCGAAAATGCGCTTCCCGAAAATACGATTTATGCTGCATCCGGAACGCCCGTTCAGGAAAATGTTCGGAAAACTGTAAATGGTGCGCCCAGTCGTCTTTCCATAACTGCCATATTGAACTGTACGATTTAATTGATGAAGAGGATGCGCTTCGAAACCTGGAACATGCGAAACAAAAGGGGATATATAAATTTTCATTGGTAACGAGCGGAAAGCGGTTGTCGGATAAGGATTTCGAGAAAATACTTTCCATTTACCGGAAGATGAACCGGATGAAACAGGATTGCGAGTTGTGCGGCTCTTTGGGATTACTTTCCAAAAAACAGTTGCAGCTGTTCAAGGATGCTGGCATGCAAAATTACCATTGCAACCTCGAAACGGCTCCTTCTTATTTCCCTGCACTCTGTACAACGCATACTTTTGAAGAAAAAGTCCAAACATTGCGTTGGGCGAAAGAGGTCGGCTTGCAAATCTGTTCCGGCGGAATCATTGGCATGGGAGAGACCATGAAACAACGCATTGAATTGGCATTTGAATTTAAGAAGCTGAATGCCCCCTCTATCCCAATCAATATATTAGACCCCATTAAGGGAACGCAATTGGAAGCAATGCCGGAATTGAGCGATGAAGAAATATTGACCTCAATCGCTCTGTTCCGGTTTGTCAATCCGGCGGCTTATCTTCGTCTTTCGGGAGGAAGAGTGAAACTGAGCAAGGAGATGCAGCTGAAAGCCTTGCAAATAGGGCTGAATGCCGCAATCACCGGTGGATTGCTGACAACTCCCAATACGGCTACTACGGAAGAGGATAGGGGGATGTTTGAAATGTTTTATGAAAAGAACTCTCCTTAACTTCTAAAAGATTTTGTGTTTTTGCAAAAAAAAATATACCTTCGCATAAAACTCGTAAAAATATTTTTTAATTAACATAGTTTCTTACAAAAAATAGAATGAAAATGAAAAACATGATTTTAAGAATGTCAGCTGCGATATTGCTGATTATGCTTGGTACTGTTGCATTCGCACAGGTAAAAGCTTCGAAAACTGCACCAAATGGAATCACAAATCCGCCGCAATTTATTATTGTCGGAAGCGATGACAACACAAACGCGCAAGCAATTAATTGGATGGCAGACGTTCTCAGCAACAGCAGCAACGCTGAGGGTTATAAAGGATATGGGTCGTTTTATATTAACACCCAGGGATGGAACCAAGCCAGGCAAGACGCGGTAAAAAGAGCGTATGGCATGGATCACTCAATTGGAAACCATACCGCTTCACATATTCGTTGTGTGGGTGGAACAAATTGGAACGATCCGATAACCGGTAATCATCCTGACAATCTTTCCATAAGAAAGAGCGAACAGGAAATTTACAATGAGATTTTGGCAGCTCAAAATGCAATGATTGGTATTGGAATCCTGAAAGAACACCAATACGGATTTCGCACGCCATTTTTGACATACTCCGATTCTACGTATAGCGCGATGTACAAAATAGGATTTTTGTATGATTGTTCAATAAACGCTGCTCTTCCTGTAGCAAATGCTAATTTTCCTTACACATTGGATATTATGCCCGGACAACCGGCGAGTACTGTGCGCCCCGTAGGCAACGTTCCGCCTGATAACCAAAGCAGTTGGTGGGGAACCGGTTACGATGGTCAGTATCGTCCCGGCAATCCCATACGCGAACATAAAGGACTTTGGGTAATTCCTGCGTCACTTATAGAAATTGATCCGGCTGATCGTGCCGACGTCCTAGCACAAGGAGCTGCAAGCTACATTCCCGGCAGCGGTTGGACAGTAGCAGGACTTGACTATAATTTGTGGAATGAAGCAAAAGCGAATGAGCAACAAAGCGTTCGCGCATATATGAATACAGTTAAAAAAACGTTAGCCGGAAACAGAGCGCCGCTTCATTTCGGATTCCACTCGCAATATTATTTTGTGAGGGGTGACCCGTGGGATGGCGCTATGTATGATCTTCCTATCGATGCAAGACAGCGTATATTTGAAGAATTTGTAAGACAGGCAAGTGAACTTCCTGATGTTTTCTTTGTTACGGGAGATATGGTTATCGCTTGGATGCAGAATCCTTGTTCGGCAGCAGATTTTAAACCGGAAGATTACCTTCGTAAAGCAGCAATTCCCACTAGCGTTGTGACTACAGAATCGACTCCCGGCGTATCATTCGCGGGTATACAAAACGGACAAATAACTCTGCAACTTGTTAATGCAGGAAATTACACAGTCGAGCTTTACAATTCGACAGGTCGTTTAGTTCAAAAAGTAGATATGAAAGACGCCGTAAGTGGCATAAATGCGACAGGTATAAAAATCAATGGACTTTCTAATGGGGTTTTTATTCTCAATGTAAAGCAAAATGGTGTTTCTGTTTTGAATCAGAAGATTTCCATCTAATAATTTCAACATGGAGCAGGTACGGTAATACTGCCTGCTCCATTTTTTTAAATGTATAAAAGTGAAAAAAATTGTTTGTCTCTTGCATTAAAAAATCTATTTATATTCGATATAGCAAAACTAAGACGCCATTTAAAATAGAAAAGACGAAAAAATTATCATGTCACAAATTTTCACTACTTTTGTGATTTAAAATGTATAAAAATATGATTTTAAATACTGATATACAGATGCTTGAGAAAACAAAAAAACGAAGAAGGGCGTGCTGGTTTTCAGATTTAAACAAATTACTATATGGACTTAAATTTCGATAAAACCCATTTATGGCATCCTTATACGTCGATGATTAACCCATTGCCCGTATATCCCGTATCTTCGGCGCGTGGCGTCTTCATAACGCTTGAGACGGGCGAAGTCCTGATTGACGGGATGTCTTCGTGGTGGGCTGCCATTCATGGATATAACCACCCTGATTTGAACCGCGCCGTGAATAGACAGATGAAGAAAATGGCGCATGTCATGTTTGGCGGATTAATGCATGAGCCTGCTATTCGACTTGGGGAAATGCTGCTGAAAATAGTTCCCAAAGGACTTACGCGCATTTTTTATGCCGACAGCGGTTCCGTTTCGGTAGAGGTGGCTATGAAAATGGCTGTACAGTATTGGTATGCCAAAGGAAAAACGAAAAAGACAAATTTTATCACCATTCGCAACGGTTATCACGGCGATACGTGGAATGCCATGTCTGTGAGCGACCCCGACACGGGTATGCACAGTATTTTTGGAGACGCTTTGCCGAAAAGGCATTTTGTCGACGCTCCGTCCGCCGGATTTTATGATAAATGGGATGATAGCGCCGGAGAAGCCATGCTAAGCGCAATTATCGAACATGCAGACGATACGGCGGCAATCATCCTCGAACCCATTGTACAGGGAGCAGGAGGAATGCGGTTTTATCATCCCCGTTTTCTTGCGCTTGTCCGCAAATGGAGCCGTGAACATGGCGTCTTGCTGATTGTCGACGAAATCGCAACGGGCTTTGGAAGAACCGGAAAGCTTTTTGCCTGCGAACATGCCGGCATTACGCCCGACATTATGTGTATCGGCAAAGCGCTGACTGGTGGATATATGACTTTTGCCGCCACCCTTGCTACGGATGATGTGGCATTGACAATCTCAAAAAAAGCTCCGGGAGCTTTTATGCACGGTCCTACTTTCATGGCAAATCCAATGGCGTGCGCTGTTGCTATTGCTTCATTGGAACTGCTCATGCAAGGCTGGGAGAAAAAGGTGCGGTTTATTGAAATGGTCTTGAAAACTGATCTTTTGCCGGCGCGTTCTCTGCCGGGAGTGGCGGATGTGCGGGTATTAGGCGCTATTGGCGTGATAGAGATGAAGCATCCCGTTGATATGGCAAAAATGCAACGGATGTTTGTAGAACGCGGTGTTTGGATACGTCCGTTTGGGAAATTGGTGTACATTATGCCGCCGTACATTATCAAGACAAATGAGCTTATTATGTTGGCAAAGGCAATGGTAGAGGTTGTGTCGTGTCAGTGATAAATGTTATGCGCGCGCTGTAGAGACGGGGCGCGCCCCGTCTCTACGATGGTGACTGCAAGAACATTATTGATTTTCAAAAAAACGATAATATCAGATTTTTTAAATTTATGTTTCAAACCCATTTAGAAAAAATAAAGCAAAAGGGAACCTTCCGGAAATTACCGGAAATCGGACATCAGGGAAAATATGTCATTCAGGGAGGGAAAAAAATGTTGAATGTCTCCTCCAACGACTATCTCGGACTTGCCGGACAGGACTCGTTGCGTAAAGAATTTGAGGAATATTATCATTCGGAAAAAAACATATTTTCCGCCTCTTCCGCTCGCTTATTGACCGGTAATTACGGCATTTATAACGAATTGGAATCCTTCTTAGCCGGATTTTACGAACGCGAGGCGGCGTTGCTTTTCAATAGCGGCTATCATGCCAATGTTGGAATCCTTCCGGCGCTGACAACGGCTTCATCACTTGTTTTAGCAGATAAATTAGTTCATGCCAGTATCATAGACGGGATTTCTCTTTGTCGCGCCAAAACAATCCGTTACCGGCACAACGATTATGAGCAGTTGGAGCGGTTGCTTCGGGAAAATGCTTCGAAGCACGATTATGTCTTTGTCGTGACAGAGAGTATTTTCAGTATGGACGGCGATATTTGCGACCTGCAGCAGTTGGTTTCACTGAAAAAGCAGTTTTCAAACGTTCTTCTTTACGTAGACGAGGCTCATGCGGTCGGCGTTCGGGGAGCCGCAGGAAGAGGATTTGCCGAAGAGCAACAGGTTATGCCGGACATAGATATTATTGTTGGTACTTTCGGAAAAGCGTTGGCTTCTGTCGGGGCTTTTGCAGTTACAAATCATGAAATAAAGGAGGTGATGATTAACAGCGTCCGCTCTTTTATTTTTACAACGGCATTGCCTCCTATAAATATTTGCTGGAGTAAATTTATCATGGAAAAAATCCCTTTCATGACAAAAGAGCGGGAGCATCTTCAAGTGCTGCAACAATGTATTTCAGAAAGTTTTCCTCAAAAGGAGGTGTTTTCGCATATATTCCCGTTTTTGATTGGGGATAGTCAAAAAAGCGTTTTTATTTCGGAAAAATTAAAGGAAGCGGGTTATTACGCCCTTCCTATCAGACCTCCTACTGTGCCGGAAGGTTCTGCTCGTATTCGGATTTCTTTGACTGCGCAGTTGACGGTTGAGGAGGTGAAGTCGCTTGTGGAGAAATTTATAGGATTATATCCTGCTCGTTAGTGGTTCGGTTTTCAATCATCCTACAAGTTGTTAAACCATTCATTTTTAATATCAATGGTTTCGGTAAATTTAGTATCAATGCCTAATTTAAGTTCTTTTAATTTATCACAAAGGAGTTCTCCGTCTATCAAGTCAATTGGTGGTGCTCCGTCACGAGTTGCTTCTTTAATCGCTTCTCTTGTAAATGTTCCTGTCGTTATGAAAAGCCCTTTATCTGCCCTACCTTGCATTGCTCCTCTAAAATCACGAATTTGACTTGGTGTAATTGAACCTTTGTAACGCTTACATTGAAATATAACGTGGAAACTCAAAAGTCCGCTTACTCTAACGATTCCTTTGCCGTCAATTCCACCGTCACCCGTTTTCCCCGTAACTTCAACTTGAAAAAATCCACTTTCTCTTAAAAGTCTTTGAGCAAGTCTCTCAAATGCCGACGGTGAGACGTTATAAAGAATGTTTAGTAATCTTTCTTTCCATTTTTCTATGTCATAAACTTCTTCTGTTAGTTCATCATGTAATTCTTCATTTGTCTTTTCTTGTTTGTCTTTTGTTTGTGTTTGTTTGCTTTGGTCTTTTACCACCTTAACAATTTCAACGTGGTCAAGTGTGTCAATATTTATGTCAGCTTTGGATAATGCCCAAATTCCTCTACTTGAATTTTCTAAAAGTCCAAATTTCTTTAAGTATGTTCTACTCCAAGCAAGTCGGTAATCTACTTCATTAATTGTTCCTTCTTCACCATGTGGAATTTGTAAAATGTCATCCGGAATATTTGCAATTTCATAGACTTTTGTGTTTATCTCTTCAATTGAGCCAGAGCCTCCAAGTTCAACGAGAGCTTTCACTGTCGGAATGATAAGTTCGTCATACGAGGGTAATTTACTGTTCTGTTTTCTTCTTGCCATTTTTTATCTATTATTTTTCTGCAAAAATAATAAAATTTACCGATGGGCAAATTTGTTTACTTTGATTTCGTATCGTCTGAACTATGATTTATGTAATTATTTTAATTAAAATGCGAACAAATCCCCCATTGTAACTTCGCTTTGAATATTACCCCAATATTCGTTGTGTTTTACGCCATAAGTTGTTATAAGTGTTATATGTATTGCATTTTTTGTTTTGGTTTGAGAGCGGAAAACGCCTCGTTTATTTCGTAAAATTTCATCGTATTTTTTGTCAATGACAAACTCTTCCGAAGCGTATTTCATCTCACAAAGGTTGATTACTTTGTCGTTTCGCTCTATCAGTAAGTCGATTTGTGCAGCGTTTTCTTTGTCGTTGCTGCGCCACGAGGCAGTCCGTGTCAGAACGCCCGCAATGCTTAACTTTTGCTTGATTTGCGGCAAATGAGCCAGGCAAACCTGTTCAAAACCGTAACCGCTCCACGCACGGTGACGAGCGCTTTCAATGGAATTTGTCCAAAAATGTTCGTCATTTTCAAGTTTATTGTGCATAAAATTGAAATAAAACAACGTAAAGAAATCAACTAATTGATAGATAGCGTTTTTTTCTCTCTTCTCAAACGAATTATAACGCCTGATAAATCCGCTTAACTCCAATTCCTCGAGTGTACGGGTCAAACCTCCTCCGTCTGAAATTTTTGAAGTTTCAATAATCTCTTCACGGGACAATCCTTTTGTCTTTGTACTCAAGGCTTTTACTATTGCAATGTGTTTGCCGTAATTTTTGAACAACGAAGCGTATAAGTTTTCAAATTCGTCTGTTAATTTGCCTTGTTCCTTAAAGCAAAGATTATCAACATTTTGAGAAAGTCCGAAGCGTTTTTGAAACAATGACAAATAGTAAGGAATACCGCCAAAAATCATATAACTTTCTAAAATTTGGTGACGATTTAGCGATATTCCGTTTTCAGCGAACAGTTGCTCACATTCCATTAAGTTAAAGGGTTTTAGATAGATTTGTTGTGTTACGCGATTGTGCAAACCTCCGTGATTTTTGATTATTTTATTCATAATCCACGAAGAAGCCGAGCCGCAAACAATCAGAATAATGTCTTTTTGAGCAGAAGCAAAAGAGTTCCAAAACCATTCCAAAGCCGATACAAAACCCGATTTGTGTGTATCCATCCAAGGCATTTCGTCGATAAAAACAATTTTTTTGCCTTTTATTTTTGAATTTTTGAGTAAATGCGCTAAATTGTCAAATGCTTCAAACCATGTTTTGCAAGTTGAAAACGAGATTTTGCTGAAATCATTCAGCGATTTTGAAAACGAATTTAACTGTACCGTCATATCGGAATTGGCAATTCCTGTATGATAAAATGCAAACTTATTTTTGAAAAATTCCCTGATTAAGAATGTTTTACCAACTCTTCGTCTTCCGAAAACGGTAATAAATTCCGATTGTTTACTTTCAACAACCTGTTGTAATTCTGCTTGTTCTTTTTTACGTCCAATCATAATTTTATAAAATTATTGCTGGCTGTAAAGGTATAAAAATTATTCGATACAGCCAACAATAAATATTTATTATTGGCTGTAAGTATGTAAAAATTATCAGATACAGCCAGTAATAAATATTTATTATTGGCTGTAAGTGGAAGATATTTTGAGTTATAGCCAATAATAAAAGGCTATTCCATTCCATTTCACCCCCCCAACAACTCCTCAGCATTCCTGATCGCCGCCTCCGTAAGACTTGTCCCGCTCAGCATCTGCGCAATTTCAAGAACCCGCTCTTCGCCGGATAATTGCTTAATATTGGACGTTGTACTCTTCTCATTATCAGTTTTAAATACTTTATAGTGAACCGTCCCTTTAGAAGCGATTTGCGGTAAATGAGTGATGCTAATCACTTGCATAGTTTCTCCCATGCTTCGCATGATGCCTCCCATTCTATCTGCAATTTCGCCGGAAACACCGGAATCTATTTCATCCAGAATAATGGTAGGCAAACCGGATGAGCGGGAAATAACGGATTTCAGGCTTAACATGACCCGCGATATTTCCCCCCCCGAGGCAATGGATGAAATCGGTTGGAGTATGCGGTCTTTATTTGCCGAAAAAAGGAAATTCACCTCGTCAATACCATTAGGCGAAAGAGACTCTTTCTCATTGAATTGTATTGAAAATTTGGCATTCGGTATTCCCAGATTTTGTAATATTGCAACAATCTCGTTTTCAATATCCGGCGCTTTGCTTTTCCGATTGCCGGAAAGTTCGCGGGCTAATTCCCAAAGGAAAATTTCCTGTTTTTCCAATTCTTTCGACAAGCGTTCTATCTCTTCGGAACAAAAATCGAGTTGCTGCAACTGTTCTTCGATAGATTGTTTCAAAAGCAACAACTCTTTTACGGTCGGAACGCCGTGTTTTTTTTCCAGCGAATAAATAGCATCCAAGCGGCTGTTGATTTGTTCCAACCGTTGAGGGTTTATTTCTACATCGTTTTGCATTACCTCCAACTCTCTTGTAATATCTTTCAACTCAATAAAACAGGAGTTAAAGCGTTGCAGCAAACTTTCCGAAGCCGGAAAAACAGAAGATATGGAGTGAATAGATGATATTGCCTCTTTCAGGTTACTGTTAATATTTTGGTCGCTTTCGCCAAGCAGCCATGAGGCTTTGGATAAGGCGGTTTTTATCTCTTCGCTGTGCGTCAGTATTGCTGACTCGGATTCCAACTCTTCCTGTTCGGTTTCGGAAAGACGAGCCTCTGAGAGTTGATTTAACTGAAAATCGAGGAAATCTTTATCCGCATTTTTTTTATTTCTCTCCTCAATCAGTTGTTTCAGCTGTTTCCGGTCGGCACAGAAACGTTCGTATAAATCGCGATAACGCTGCGTCTCTTTTTTATTTCCGGCAACGACATCGACTATGTTTAATTGGAATTGATTGTCGTTAAGTAGTAAATTTTCATGCTGGGAATGGATATCAATCAATTTTTCGCCCAACTCTTTCAAAGCGGAAACGGCTACCGGCGTATCGTTTACAAATGAACGGGATTTGCCGTTCGAGGCAATTTCCCTTCTGATGATACACTCTTTGTCGTAATCCAGCTCGTTCTCTTCAAAAAAAGATTGCAAATGGTAGGAAGAGACATCAAAAACACCTTCTACCACACATTTTTCATCCGGATATTTTATGAATTTGGCATCAGCTCTTTGTCCCAGAATCAGATTCAACGCTCCTAAGAGAATAGATTTTCCAGCCCCCGTCTCTCCGGTAATAACGGAAAAGCCGTTTTGCAAATTGATAACCGATTTATCAATAAGGGCGTAATTCTCTATGGAAAGTGTTTTTAGCATGATACCTTTTATTGCCTCAACAACGGTTCCAACCTGTTGGACTGGGTCGGCATAATTTCTAACAGAACGTCGTAAATCTCCCGTTTTTCTTTCGGAGTGGCGTTGCCGAACATATCTATCAATTCATCCCTCTTGGATTCGGCAAAAAGCTGCAACGCTACGCAAAAGGGCTTAGCACGATTCAGTTCACGCAGATAAGGCAGTATGGAATAGATTTTATTCCGTCCTTTTTCCACATTCATACTCATTTCGTCGAGACCGAGACGGTGATATTCATAATTTATATCACGGAGTTTTTTCAACCGCTCATCCTGATAATTACTGATTAAGGCGTAGCGGTTCCGCTCGCTATGAAAAGCTTTCCATCCTGCATCGTCCGAACTTTGGGCTAATGCGACAATCGCTTCGGCTTTCTCAAAGTATTTGGAGCCTCCGTAACGGCTGTAAGAATCAAAGTTCAATCCTAAAATAATGTTGATGTAATAGGCAACTATCGACATCAGGTTGGATTCAAAGCTATTATCGTAGTATTCAAGCCGGTCGAACTGCGTATAATTGAATTTCAGGTTGGCATCCTTAAAATTGAACAGGGTAGAGGTGTAGGAAGAATTAAATACGGGACGGTTGGCTTGTACCTGCAAATCGCCGGTAAAGTAAGTTCCCATCTGTTCGGATATGGTAAAAATAAAGCTGCAATCAATTCGTTCTTCATTCAGAAAAACAGCGTCCGTCCATTTCCGGGAGTTAATAAATTCCGTCAACTTGATGTTTAATGACTCAAATATTTCCCTGTTTGTTCCCTCTATTTTATCTGCATTCACCTGAACACGACAGTTTATCTCCTGCGCATAAACAGAAGATGCAAATAAAAGGGCAATGAGAAAAAACAGCGTTTTTATATTGGGGTATTTCATACGCGGATAATTAAAAATTACTTGTCAATTCAACGAATTTTTTCGACTAAATAATCCACTATATCTTTCGCTACCAACTTTTTATCTTTCAATTCGTAGGGAGATTTTTCTCCGTTTTTGTTTATAATGGTTATTTTATTTGTATCGTATTGGAAACCGGCGCTTGGTTCGTTTAACGAGTTTAGAATGATGAAATCAAAATTCTTTCTCACGCATTTTTCCTTTGCGTTTTCCTCTTCGTTTGTTGTTTCTAACGCAAATCCGACTATGATTTGGTCGCCTCTTTTCTGATTTCCGAGTGCAGCGGCGATGTCTTTAGTCGGTTTCAATTCCAACAAGATATCTCCGGTTTTCTCCCGTTTTATTTTTTCTTCCACTTTTTGTGCCGGAGTATAATCTGCCACCGCTGCGCAAAGAATTTGTATGTCCGTTTCGGAAGCGATTTTCATTGCCGCATCATACATCTCCGCCGCCGATTCTACGTCTATCCTTTTTATCTGCGGATTTTTCGTCTGCAAATATACGGGACCGGAGATAAGCGACACTTCTGCACCTCTCTCCGCACACTCTTCTGCCAAGGCGTAACCCATTTTGCCGGAAGAGTAGTTTCCTATAAAACGAACGGGGTCTATCTTTTCGTATGTGGGACCGGCTGTGATAAGTACTTTTTTCCCTTTTAAATCTTGCTTTTGGTTGAAGAAATTTTCAATATAGCAAACAATATTTTCCGGTTCCTCCATGCGCCCTTTTCCTTCCAGTCCGCTTGCAAGAAAACCGGAAGCAGGTTCTATGATATGATTTCCAATCCCTTGTAATGTTTTGAGATTCTTTTGCACGGCGGGATGTACGTACATATCCAAATCCATTGCCGGCGCAACAAAAACAGGACATTTTGCAGATAAATAGGTAGTCAGTAAAAGATTATCGGCTACTCCGTTTGCCATTTTACCGATTGTATTGGCAGTAGCCGGAGCAATAATATAGGCATCCGCCCAAAGCCCAAGATTCACGTGACTGTTCCATGCGCCGTTTTCAGGGTCGAAAAAATCGACTAAAACAGGATTCCGGGATAAAGTCGCCATAGTAAGCGGCGTGATAAACTGTTTGGCAAGAGGGGTCATGACAACTTTTACGTTAGCGCCTCTCCTGACTAATTCGCGAACCAGCGTGGCGCATTTGTAAGCTGCTATTCCGCCGGTAATGCCCAGAATTATGTTTTTGCCGTTAATCATACTTGGCGAGATAGGGAAGGGGTTCTTCCTTATTTTTTCAACTTGTCTTTTGCCGGATTACGGTGGTATACTTTACCATCCACATACTCCTGCGCTGCGATTAAAGTCGCTTTCGGCAATTTTTCGTAAAAACGGGAAATCTCGATTTGCTCCCTGTTTTCAAATACCTCTTCGAGGTTATCGTTATAAGAAGCAAATTCCTGTAACTTTTTCTCCAATTCGCTTTTAACCTCTACGCTGATTTGGTTGGCGCGTTTGGAAATAACTTTCACCGTTTCATACACATTACCGGTATCGGCGCTCAATTGATTCATGTCGCGGGTAATTGTGTTGGTCGGAGCATTCAGCTTTTTGTAATCCATAATGATGATAAATATATTTTGTTTTTTTTAATTCAAACGCTTTTGTGACTTTTCAAGCATCTGTCGCGCCTCTTTCGCATACTTGCTGTTTGGAAAATCATTTGTAAAGTTATAATACTCATCTACCGTATCCCTGTATCTTTCCTCCATTTTTTCCTGCACGCTTTTCTCAGCCTGCTGGTATTTGGATTTTAAGATAATAAACGCCAGTTCTTCACGGTGCTTACTGTCGGGATACTCTTTTATCGCGTTGGATGCGGCAACTACGGCAGAAAGATAATTATTCCCCATGTAGTTGCCCAACTTGTAATAAAGAGTTGCATTCAAGTAGGCTTTATAGGCTAATTTCTCCTGCATCTCCTTTACCATTGTCAGCACCTCCGGCAAACGGTCGCTTTGTGGAAAAAACTCTGAAAAGAGGAACAACTCCTCCAATGCTTTTGTTGTGCTGCTCTGGTCAAATTTCGGATTCGGAGAATCCTTGTAATAGCAAAATCCTACATAAAATTTACTCTCTTCGGCATATTTTCCCCTCGGATAACTCCGGAAATAGCTGGAAAAATAGCTTCTGGCAGTCAGGTACTCCTTATTATTCAAATAAGACATGCCCAAAAGATACAATGCCTCTTCTCCCTTTTCAGTCCCTTTAAAGGCGTACAACACTGATTCGAACAGCGTTGCGGCTTGCATGTATTTTTTCTTTGCGTAGTATTCCTTGGCTTTTTCAAATTTCAGATTGCTATCCGCGCTTTTCACCAATTTCGAATACTCTCCACAGGAAACTAACAGCAAGGATAGCAGCAATATATATATACTTTTTGTCTTCATTTTATTTTCAATCTGCAAAAATAGATATTTGTGTTCAAACTCGGAAGTAAAACTGTATTTTTTAACGATAATATCTTTGTTTTAGTATGTTCAAATTATTTTTCAACATCCGATTTGTTTTTATTGCTGAGATTATTACTTTTGCAGCGATTTAAAATATTTATTTGAAATAACGAATATCATTGATATGTTGAAAAAAATATTGTCGATTTCGGGAAAACCGGGTTTATACGAATTAGTATCGCAGGGTAAAAACATGCTTATCGTTGAGAGTTTGAAGGAAAAAAAACGTATGCCGGCATATTCCCACGAAAAGATTATCTCTTTAGCAGATATTGCCATTTTCACGGATGAAGATGAAGTTCCGCTAAGAAAAGTATTGATTTCTATAAAAGAAAAAGAAAACGGGGCAAAATCATCATTAGACCTTAAATGCGATAACAAGATGTTGCGTGAATATTTTGCCTCTGTTTTGCCTAATTTTGATCGCGAAAGGGTTTATCCTACCGATATTAAGAAAATTATAGCATGGTATAACCTGCTGATTGAGACGGGGAAAGATGAATTTACAGAGGAAACTGAGGAAAATCCGGAAGAACAAAAAGAACAGGAAATAAAGGAATAAAAAATCGTAAAATTATCTCTCATAGAGACGATTAAAGTAAAAATTGATAAAGAGAAACGAATAAACCGTTTCTCTTTTTTTACATATCATGCCTCTGTTTTAATGTTTTTTTGTTTTTAATTTGTTGTTTAGACAATTATTTTTGCGGTATGACATTTGTTGTTTAAACAATATTTTCAGAAACATGGAAAATTTTGCACTAGACATAAAATTAGTTTTTGCTGTAATGAGCGGCAAAGTTTCAAGCGCTATCAATCGCCGGATGTACCGGGATTTTCGCAATGCGGGATTAGACATCACACCCGAACAGTGGTCTATCCTGGTTTTCTTGTGGCAGCAGGATAAAGTGACGCAAAAAGCGATTGCTGACGCTACTTATAAGGACAGACCCAGCGTTACCCGGTTGATTGACAATATGGAAAAACAGGGATTGGTTACACGAACGCAAGGCTCAGACAGAAGAACAAATAAAATTTGCCTGACGAAAAAAGGTTCCGACTTATATGAAAAGGTATATCCGATTACCATAAAAACCATGCAGGAAGCGCTAAATGGATTGTCGGAAAAAGATATTTCAAACGCACAATATCTCCTGAAGAAAATTTTTTCTAATCTACAATCATCAGAAGAATAAAGTTTAAATAACCATGAATAAAATAGTCACAACAATATTACTTGTGTTTTTGGCAGTTCAATTGCCTGCTCAACGGGTTTTGACATTGGACGATTGCCGTAATTTGGCGTTGAAAAACAACAAGGAACAAAAAATAGCCGAAGAGGAGGTGAAAATTGCCGGATACAAAAAGAAAGCGGTATTTACAAAATACCTTCCCGATATTTCGCTGAGAGGAGCTTATTTGAGAAACCAGAGAGAAATGTCGCTCATCGGCGAAGATATGTATCTGCCAATCGGAACGCGGATGCCGGACGGCTCGTTTGGCTTCAGACAAGACCAAGTGAATAATCAATGGACAATGGTCAACGGACAGCTTGTACCGCTCGACGCAAACGGACAACCTTTCAATCCGAAAAACAACCCGGAAAAAATTCAATGGAAAGATTACACAATCATCCCCAAAGAGGAGTTGACTTTCGACACCCGGAATGTATATATCGGCGCTATCAATTTGACGCAGCCTGTTTTTATGGGTGGTAAAATAATCGCATACAACAAGATAGCCCAACTAAGCAAGGATTTAGCCCTATCGCAGCAAGAGACTAATCGTCAAGAGGTCATTCTGAACATCGACGAAACGTATTGGCAAATCATATCTTTGATAAACAAGCAAAAAGCAGTGGAAGGATTGGTCAAACTGCTTTCAAGAATGGAGAGCGACATGGACGCATTGGTCGAAGCCGGACTTGCTACCAAAGCGGACAAGCTTTCCGTATTAGTCAGAAGGAACGAAGCCGAGATGGCGATGTTGAAAGTGGAAAACGGCATAAGCCTTTCTAAAATGCAGTTGGCGCAATATTGCGGGATTCCGCTAGATTCAGTGTTTTCTTTAGCCGATGAACAATTGGATGCTATTCCCGTAAAGATATCCGGCGATACGATTCACCTTGACCAAGTATATGCTAACCGGAGTGAAATCAGAAGTTTGGACTATGCGCAAAAGTTGTATAAACAAAAAGAAGGAATTGCCCGTGCCGACCTTTTGCCGAATGTTGCACTTGCTGCCAATTACTTGACGACTAATCCGAGCGTTGTGAACGGATTTGAAACCCGTTTTGGCTCTATGTGGAATGTCGGAGTGGTGGTAAATATCCCTTTATTGCATTGGGGCGAAAGCATTCACCTGCTGAATGCCGCCAGAAGTGAAACGGCGATTGCAGGATATAGATTCGCCGAAGCGCAGGAAAAAATAGAGTTGCAAGTCAATCAATCGGTATTCAATCAATCGGAAGCCATACGAAAGTTGCGATTTTCTCAAAAAAACTTGGAAAAGGCAGAAGAAAATTTGAGATTTGCTACATTAGGATTTCAGGAAGGGATTATTCCGGCGTCTAACTTGTTGGAGGCTCAAACAGCGTGGCTTTCTGCCAATTCGGACAAAATAGAGGCTGAGATTGAGGCGAAGATGAGTGAGATTTATTTGCGGAGGGCGATTGGGATGTTGGGGGATTAATCTCTGTTCTCTGTTGGTGGAAAATAGGAATTTGAAGGGATTGAAATAAAAAAATATATGTGTTATAAAATGATTGTAGAAATATTTACCAGGAAACAAAAAGAAATGAATGTTTAACCTAATTATAATTTACTTTGTATGAATGAGAATAAAAAAACGAACCGTCCAAAAAACAACAACGATTTTGACAAATTGATAAACAGTGTTTATCAAACACATTATTTGTTGCAGGAAAATGCTGTTAAAGCTATTAATTTTAATTTGACTGTGCGTAATTGGCTTGTTGGTTGCCATATTGTTGAGTATGAACAGAATGGCAAAGACAAGGCGCAGTATGGGGCAGATTTGCTTAATGAAATGGCGAAACAAATAAAAGCCAGAGGGATTAAGGGTTTAAATAGCCGTTCATTGAGAACTTGCAGAGCATTTTATACACTCTATCCTCAAATTTGGCGGACAGTGTCCGCCGAATTGGAAAGATTGACGTTTGAGCATAATATTTTACCGTCAAATGATGAAAATCCAATTTGGCGGTCACTGACCGCCAAATTGCAAGAATCTGATAATCACACAGATATAATTCGCCAATCAGTGACTGGAGAATTGCAACCAATTTGGCGGTCACTGACCGCCAAATTCCAACCGACTGATTGTCAAGAAATAACAATTCGGGAGTCACTGACCCCCGAATTGGAAGAAAACTATCCTTTATCTTCTTATCAGTTACTTTCTCGCCTTTCATTCACCCATTTCGTCGAACTCATCCGCGTAGAAGACAACCTGCACCGCCTCTTCTACGAAGTAGAGGCTATCAAAAACAATTGGAGCGTGCGCGAATTAGCAAGAGCGATTGATACTTCTTTGGCTCTGCGAACTTCCTTATCAACCGACAAAGAGGCGATTATCAAAAAAATAAAAAACCTGAAACCGACCTCAACAGCCGAAATAATGCGGAATCCCGTAGTATTGGAATTTCTTGAATTGGGAGAAAAACCGGAATACAGCGAAACGGATTTAGAAACGGCAATGTTGAATCATTTGCAAAAATTTCTGATAGAACTCGGCACAGGATTTTGCTTTGAAGCGCGGCAAAAACGAATAACTTTCGACAATGAACATTTCCGCATTGATTTGGTTTTTTATCACCGCGTTCTGAAAAGCCATATTCTGATTGACTTGAAAATTGGTAAATTTGACCACGCCGATGCCGGACAAATGAATGTGTATCTGAATTATTACAAAGAAAACGAAATGAGCGAGGGCGACAATCCGCCTGTTGGTCTGATTCTTTGTGGCAATAAAAATGAAGCGTTGGCAAGGTATGCTACCACAGGCATTGACAATCAAATGTTTGTGTCGCAATATTTGCTTAAACTTCCCGATAAGAAATTGTTGGAATCTTTTATCAGAAATGAAATAAAAAACAAATTATAATACGTTCTATATAATATGAAAACAACCCGTAGAAAATCAAACAATTTCAACATGCTTGCCGCATTTGTAGTTCTGGTATGCATTGTTTTAGTAATCACCCTGTTCGGAATTTTTTTCATGAAGCCCGACAAAGAAATTATTCAAGGCGAAGTGGAAGCAACACAAGTCCGGATATCGGGAAAAGTTCCGGGACGTATTGAAAAATATCTGGTGGAAGAGGGAAGCTATGTAAAGGCAGGCGACACATTGGTAGTATTAAGCAGTCCCGATGTTGAAGCGAAATTGCAGCAAGCAATAGCGGCAGAAAAAGCCGCCTCTGCTGTTAACGAAAAGGCAACAAAAGGAGCGCGTGAAGAACAGATTCAAAGCGCCTACGAAATGTGGCAAAAAGCCCTTGCCGGATTGGACGTAGCCAAAAAATCATACGACCGCATACAAGCATTGTACGAGAAAGAAGTTGTTCCCGCTCAAAAAAGAGACGAAGCGGAAGCCAATTACAAAGCAATGCTCGCTACCGAACAAGCAGCAAAAGCACAGTACGAAATGGCTAAAAAAGGCTCTGAAAAAGAAGATAAAGAGGCTGCTATGGCACAACTAAACAGAGCTCAAGGCGCCGTTGCTGAAGTACAGTCATACATGGAAGAAACGATACTTACTACCCCTATTTCCGGCGAAATAAGTGAAATATTTCCTCAACGCGGTGAACTGGTAGGTTCCGGCGCCCCTATTATGAATGTATTGGACATGGATGATGTGTGGATAACATTCAATATAAGGGAAAACTTCCTAAAAGATTTTCCGAAAGGAAAAGAGTTCAACGCATTTGTTCCTGCACTTGGAAACAAGGAGATAACATTGAAAGTGACTTACCTGAAAGACCTCGGCTCTTTTGCCGCATGGAAAGCCACCAAAGTAAGCGGTGAATACGATGCGAAAACATTTGAAGTGAGAGCGCGTCCGGTCATTCCGGTTGAAGGGCTTAGACCGGGAATGTCGGTGATAGTTAAGAATTGAAAGTTGAAAGTGGAGAGTTGAAAATTCATAATACAAATTTAACTTTCAACTCTCCACTTTCAACTCTCCACTAATAAAAGTTTTTCCTCAATGATAAAAAACAATACATTTAAAAGTATTTGGCTGATTATAAAACGCGAAATCACCATTCTCACCTCCCGTCCGCTTTACCTTTTCGGAATGGTGATAGCGCCGCTTTTCTCCGCACTCTTCTTTCTTACAATGATGCATCAAGCCCTTCCGAATGACATGCCCGTCGCTGTTGTCGACAAAGACAATAGCCCCATGTCGCGCAAGGTTATACGCCAACTGAATGCTTTCAAACAAACAAAAATAGCGATGCATTGCGCCGACTTTACAGAAGCGCGAAAAGCAATGCAAAAAGGCGAAGTGTACGGAATTTTTTACATTCCCAAGAACCTTGAAAAAGATGTAATGGCAAATCGCCAGCCGGGCATATCATTTTACACAAACAACTCATATCTTATCGCCGGCTCTCTGCTTTTTCGAGATATGAAAACAATATCCATACTCGGCACTGCCGCTGTGGGTCAACAATACAAATTGGCACAAGGAGAGACCGAAACGCAGGCAATGATTGCCCTGCAACCGATTGCCATTGACACGCACCCGTTGGGAAATCCGTGGACAAATTATTCCGTTTATCTGAATAACTTGATTTTGCCCGGAATCCTTAATCTTCTGATTATGATTATAACCGTTTTTGCACTTGGGACGGAATTAAAGCGAGGGACATCCGAGACGTGGCTTCGCATCGCAAACGGGGATATGTTTATCGCATTGGTTGCCAAGTTACTTCCTCATACGTTGATTTACTTCGTTGTTATCACATGTATCAATGTCCTGCTCTACGGTTATTTGGGATTCCCTTGCAAATGCGGACTGCCGGCAATGCTCATTGGTTCTTACCTGCTGGTTTTGGCGGCTCAAGCCATGGGTGTTTTCTTTTTCGGGATGTTGCCGGTTATGCGGTTATCTCTGAGTTTGGCTTCGTTGTGGGGAGTTATTTCACTTTCCATTTCAGGATTTACGTTTCCGGTTTCTGCGATGCCGCCTGTAATGCAGGCATGGGCTTATGTTTTCCCGTTGAGGCATTTTTTCCTTCTTTATGTAGACCAAGCCCTTAATGGGGTGGAGTTTGCCTATTCGTGGTATAATTATGTGTGGCTGTTATTATTCTTGTTTCTGCCGTTTTTGGTTATACCGCGGTTGAAAAAGATATACAATGCACCGGAGTATATTGTTTAACGGTAGGGGTGACCCTTGCGGTCGCCCTGAATTTAAATCACAATGAAAAGAGAATCATTCAAAAACATCATAAAAGAAGGCATCCGCGATTCATTTATCGTATGGCGAAACGAATTCCGAAACGTATTTTCCGACGCGGGAGTTATCATTTTCTTCATCATCGCCCCATTGCTATATCCACTTCTATACGGATTTATCTACGATGGAGAAACAGTAAAAAAAGTTCATCTGGTAGTAGTTGATAAAAGCAACTCGGATAGAAGTCGCAAATTTATCCGCCTGTGTGATGCTACACGTGACGTAAAAATTGTCGGAAAGTGTGCCAATATGGAAGAAGCAAAGCAGATGCTGAAAGAAAAGAAAGCCTACGGCATCATGCTGATTCCTGCGGATTTCAATAAAAATATCGTCGGGGGAGAAAAAGCATATATTTCTCTCTATTCCGATATGAGTAGCTTGCTCTATTATAAGGCATTTCTGCTGACGCTTACGGAAGTTTCGCTTACTATGGGAGGAGAGATTCAAATTGAAAACATGGGTGGAGCCACCGCCCGCCAAGAGGAGATAGCTGTTGCTCCCATGACGTATGAGAATACTACTTTTTTCAATCCTAAAAGCGGATTTGCAAGTTTCTTAATCCCTGCCGTACTGATGTTAGTGATTCAGCAAACACTTCTGTTGGGTATCACCATACTCGGAGGCGCGGCTCGCGACCGAAACTCTTTTCGCGACCTGATTCCCATGCAGCGGCGTCATCAGGGAACTCTTCGTATTGTTTTCGGCAAGACGCTTTGCTATATGATGATTTATTCATTAATGAGTGTTTACCTTTTAGGGATAGTGCCTCGCATCTTCCATCTACCGCAAATGGGCGACGGATTGGCGATTTTGCTGTTTATTCTTCCTTATCTGCTTGCCTGCATCTTTTTTGCCATGACAATGACGATATTTGTGCGCGATAGAGAGTCGCCCTTCATCCTATTTGTTTTTACATCCGTACTATTCCTCTTTCTGTCGGGCATTTCATGGCCCGCATCCGCCATGCCTTGGTACTGGAAGGGAATTTCCTATCTTTTCCCTTCTACTTTAGGTATTCAAGGCTTTGTCAAATTAAATACAATGGGGGCTACGCTACGCGATGTTTCTTTTGAATACCTGATATTGTGGCTTCAAACATTTGTTTATTTTATTACTGCTTGTGCCGTATATCGTCGGCAAATCATCAAAAGCAGGAAATTTCTTTGAAAAATTCTTGTAAGAACGGAAAATTAACATTACCTTTGCATTCGCAAAACAAGGTTCCTTGACCGAGTGGCTAGGTAGCGGTCTGCAAAACCGTCTACGGCGGTTCGAATCCGCCAGGAACCTCAAAGAAAAGCTCCGAAACTGTTGTAAATAAATGGTTTTGGAGTTTTTCCTTTCCGGGAGGATAAAAAGGAGGAAATCCGGCAAAAAATTCAAGAATTCCAAATAGCCCAAGCCGCAACCGCCTGCCCATAAAGCATATCCAGTCCATTTTTTATTATTGCGCCCCGTTCTTCGCCTAATTTGCAGAAAAGCGTTTTTTCCGGATTATATATCAGGTCATACAACAAATGCCCGGATGAAAGATATTGATATGGGATGCCCGGCGCCTTGTCTATATTCGGAAAAGTTCCAACCGGCGAGCAATTGATAATAATCTTGTATTGTTCGATAATCTCTTTTGTTAGTTGCTGATAGGAATAAATTTCGCCGGACGGATTGCGGGAAACGAACCGGTAGTCGATGTTCAGCGTCTTCAACGCATAAGCCACTGCTTTGGAAGCGCCTCCTGTGCCCAATATGAGGGCGCTTTTGTGTTGCGGCTGCAACAAGGGAGCGAAGGAATTGGCAAACCCGATGACATCTGTGTTGTACCCTTTCAAAACAGTGCGCTCCTTTGAGCGTATAAACTGAATTGTGTTAACAGCGCCGACAGCTTTCGCCACCGGATCCAGTTCATTCAGAAAAGGAATTACCTTTTCTTTGTACGGAATAGTGACATTCAGTCCCGAAAAGTTGTTATTGGCAACCAATAGCGGAAAATGCGAAATGTCAGGCAGCTCGAATAGTTCATACCTTGCATTAATTCCCTCTGTTGCAAATTTTTCTGTGAAATATCTTTTGGAAAAGGAGTGTCCTAATTTTTCTCCAATCAAACCGTATGTTTCCATTTCTATAGTTTTTAAATGAGCGAATTGAATAAAATAAAACAGGCTAATAAAGAAACAACTATTTTTTTAATTGTGAAACTTTTAAGGATAATTTTTTTACTTATCATTCAAAAACTGCCTGATCAACCGTTAAAGTACACTGTTCTTTCTCTATTTGCAGATGCAGTGATTTACGATTATTAAAGTTGATATTTTTCGATAATTCCTTGTATTTTACGGTTAAAGAAGAAATTCCGGACAGTTTTCTTTCATTGTATTTTTCGGTATCCAGGTGATCTTCGTTGTAAGTATATATCTCCGCTTTTCCGATATTGGCTGTTGAGTCGGCAATAATCGTATCCCTTCTTCTGACATCATCTCCAAGTAAGGAATATGTGACAAACAGGCTGTCGTCCATTGCATTATGTATATAATAATCGTAAAGCTGCCGTTCCAGCACAAACAGGTCATCCGTGATTTTTAATGTATAAAAGCCTTTTCCGTTCCGGTCTTCCGGATGCGAGCACCAATACTTGCGTTGGGAAAGTTCTTCCGTTATTTTGGAAGCATCGTGGTTTGTGGCAGTAATTTTAGTGATGGTATACAAGGCTGAACTTGTTTCAATGTCCCAGATGCCATTTCCCGATACCCCTTTTCTTTCGCATATCTCAAAAGATTCGTCCGGTTCCAGCCGTTTTTGTTGAATCTCCGGTACCCCGTTCAGCGAATAGGTAAGCAAAATACCTCCCGAAGCATCTGCCGAATGTTGAACGACATAATAATAGTCATGATGATCTGTTTTGCATCCGGAAAAAAACATGAAGCAAAGAAAACTGAAAATAATCTTGATTATGCGAAATTTATGACTCATAAAACAGCGGGTCTTCTTTTGCATCCGGACAAAATTCAAAGAACAATTCTTCGGATTTTTCATCCCTTGCGACTGCTTCCATGAAAAAGCCGAGCGCCTTCTCCTTTTTGTCCATTTTATAATAGGTAATCGCGAATAGAAGAGAGAGTCCTTCTGCATCTTTATCCAGCGCTTGGGCTTTCCGGTAATATTGCAGCGCTTTCGGATAATCGTCGGCATCTAAGTAAAGATTGCCTATGGCAACGAAAGTATCCAACTGGTTCGGACTGATAGTTAAAGCGTGCAGATAGCAGGAAAGCGCCTCTTCATTCTCATCCAGATTGACATAAGCTTCAGCCATGTAAATCCAATATTCGCTTATTTGGTTCTCGATCTTCAACGCTTCCTTTATGTAAGTCAGGCTTTCCTGAAACTGCTCCTGTTCCATGCAGCAGATACAGAGACCAGTCCATGCGTCGGCATTTTTAGGGTCTGCCTCCAATGCATTCCAGTACATTTTTTTGGCAGTCTCAAAATCCTCTATTTTCTCATAACACTCTCCTACGAAAACGTATGTAAAAGTATTGTATCCGACCAACTCCCCATATTCCAGATATGCTTCCAGTGATTTTTGGTACCTTTCGCATTGAAAAAGGGCATGGGCTTTTTGCAACAATGCAACGTAATCGTTATTTCCGGTGATGTAGGCATAATCAAAAGCCTCCGCAGATTTCTCATAATCCTCTTCAAAAAAGAAAAGTAGCGCCAGGTTAAACCACGCTTCGTTCGAGTATGGGTTTGCGTCCAAAATATTATTGTAAACCCGGATAGCATCCTCTCGTCTGCCCGTTTGATCATAGCAAAGCGCCAATTCATACCAAATATCTATATTTTCGGGAAAAGCGCTGAAGCCTCTTTCCAAAAAAACAGTTGCCGTTTCAAAATCCGTTTTCCCGAAGTAGATATAGGCAATATCCAGGTAAACATCGGAGTTATCATTTTCATCCTCAAGTATTTTTTCAAACAAGGAAAGGGCATCCAACTCTTTTTCCAGCGAGAGCAACAGGTCGCCCCTCAAGAAAAGCAGTTCAATGTTGTCGGGTTCTATCAGAAGCAAATTTTCGACCAGCGACATTGCCTTCTTGTTTTGACCCTTTTCCATGAATATATAAACCTGTTTGGTTTTCAAATCAATACTGTCGGGATGCAACCTTTGCCCAAAGGCAATCACTTCCAGCGCATTCTTGATTTTTTTCTTAAGAATATAGTGTTCAATGATAGCTTCTAGCTCATCCACATCAAAGTAATCATCCTGATTTCCTTTCCGTGATTGCTCATAGCGATGCACCAGATCGCTCGAAAAGATATGATCATTTTTTTTCATCTCATCAAAATCTATTGCAAAGATAGAGTAAATACTCTGTATTTAAAGAATTAGATATGTAAAACTTATCAACATAATCAGGTGGGAAAACTTATCAACATTCGTTTGGATATTAAGTCTATTTTTTTAAATTTGCGCTTTTTAAAACAAAACATAAATTTGATAATACTGTAAAAAACAATTTTGATGTACATGAAACAACTTAAATTCACGGCGATTGCCCTGCTTCTCTCTTTAATGACGGTCAGCGGGCAAGAACAGAAAGATGCGCTGTCAGGATATTTTTCAAGCAAAGCGAAGTATCCGGCTGGAAAGAACAGTTATTTATTGGACGAGTGTAAAGTAGACTATACTTACAAGGTGATCTTGGGGAATCCGGTTTATTTTGCCGATATGGTGTGGACGCGGAAAAATGATTTTACGATTAAGAACGAAAAAATTTCTTATTCGGATTTAAATGCGTATCCCGATTTGCAGAAAAAATTTGAACTGATAACTCCGGTTAACGTGAAGTTCAAATTTACCATGCTTTTTCAGTCCAATCACCCTAAAGGATGCATAGCGTCTGCGAAATCGGAAATAGATATTCCTTTTCCTGAAAAAGCAGGCAGTACGGTAGATTTACAGATTCCGGTCACCGGAACATGGACAGGGATGTTTTCGGATGTTGTTGTAGGAAAACAGGACGCCAAATCGCCCGGTGTTGTGATTCCGGATGAATCAATGGAAAATTATTTTAGAATTGAGCGAATCAATTACGGAAAGCTGGATAAGGATGCACGCGGTTTCGGAAGAGCCATGAGGCAAATTTTTGCAATCAGCGACAAAGTTGAAATTGTAAATGTAGAGATGATTGTCGAATGGAATGAGTTGGATTATGCCTATATCGTAGACGAGTATGCGCGGCGGAAAAATGCAGGCAGGCAATCGGACAAAAAGAAAGCAGAAAGCATCTATTACGATAACAGAGTGTATAGATCGGCTGTAAGCGAGAACAGTCCCGATTTCTGGAATACAACGACTACTCCGTATGAAGTCTGGATGAAAGCAATCAAAGAAGCGGACAATCTGTATGCCATAAGGAGATTTGCACAAGCCAGAGTTTATTATAAAGAAGCCGCCGACGCCGATCCGCTGTTGAGCTATCCGGTGCAAAGAATGGAAAAAATCCAAAAGTACCTGGATTACAAGTCAAGCCGCAATGTGGGGAATCTGGAATTGGTCTACGTAGAAGGAAGTGGCGATATCAAATCTTTTTACATAGGAAAAACAGAAATCACCCAAAGTCAGTGGAGGCGGGTAATGGGACAGGGAGCTAATCCGTCAGGATTTAACGGATGTTCCGACTGTCCGGTAGAAAAAGTTTCATGGGAAGAAGTTCAGGAGTTCTTGAAAAAACTAAGTGCACAGACAGGAATGAAGTATCGCTTGCCGAAATTAGATGAGTGGGAATATGCAGCAAAAGGAGGAAACAAGTCTATGCGGACTCGATTTAGCGGAAGCGACAACTTGGACGAAATCGCATGGTGCGTATATAACTCCGAAGAGAGAACACATTCGGTAGCAAAGAAAGCGCCGAACGAACTCGGTATTTATGACATGACCGGAAATGTGAGCGAGTGGGTATCCAATATGTTCGACAAAAATATCCGTTTCGTAAAAGGCGGCTCATGGTCGGACGATGCTACGAACAGCACGATCAGCAGTGTCGAAAAATACGATGCCAAGCATAAAAACAACCGTATCGGATTCCGCGTCTGCCAAGACGAATAAATTAATTCCTTAATTTCTTTAAACAACAAAAATAACACAAAAATGAAAAAACTCATTTTTTTATTCATAGCCGCAAGTTTGACCGGAAGTTTCCTGTCAGCCCAGACGACGGTCGAGGAGAGAATCAAAAGCATTTATTATAGCGCTGTGGAAGATTTTGACATGAATAATTACAGGGACGCTTTGGTAAAGATTGCCGACATTGAGAGAATATTGGGCGGAACGAATGCTCGTATAAGTTATCTCGCGGCAAAATCACATTACAAACTGTATGATATGGGAGCAGCCCAGAATGCTTGTAAAAAATATTTTGCATCCGATCCTAAAAAAGATCCCGGATACGATGAAATATTGAAAATGTCGGAAATAATCAGCGCCCAAATAGCAGCCGAAGTTCAAAAGCAAGCCGAAGAAGCTGCTGCCCGGAGAGCTGCCGAAGCAGAAAAAGCTGCCGCCTTAGCCCTGCAAATGCAGATTATCGAAGAGAGAAGAGCCAAAGATACCGAAGCTCAGATATTGCGCGATGCAGCAGAATCTATCTCTTTCAAGGAGGCGCAAAAAGAGAATACGCAGGAAGCCTACCAGAAGTTTATATACAAATATCCTTCCGGAAAACTTGTGGCGCAAGCCAGGAGCGAAATGCAAAAGAAATGGACCCCGCCTATGCGTGTATTGAAAAATAACAAGTACGGCTACATGAAAAACGGCAAAATGGTGATAAAGGCTGATTACGACCATGCTTCCGAATTTTCTGAAGGACTGGCGCGCGTCGGTAAAAACAAGAAATATGGCTTCATAAATGAAAAAGGAAAAGTAGTCGTGCCTATACAGTATGCCGCAGCAAGTAATTTCAACTATGGACTTGCCGTCTTAAAAACCGCTGATAACCAGACTTATTTTATTGACCGGACAGGAAAGCCGTTCAACGAAAATATTTATCAGGACGCCAAATCTTTCAGTGAAGGATTGGCTGCTGTTCAAGACCAATATTATAAATATGGTTTTATCAATACCCAGGGAGATGTGGTTATTCCTCACGAATACGCCGCAGTTTCGTGGTTTAAAGAAGGCATTGCCGCTGTTGGAAAATCGGAAGGCGGAAAAACGCTGTATACCTATATTTATAAGAACGGAGACAAGATGACCGATTTTGAATTTGAAGAAGCAAAAGATTTCCAAAGCGGAGTAGGGCGTGTCAAGAAAAACGGAAAATTCGCCCTGATAGATAAATTCGGAGTCCCGATTACCGCTTATGAATTTGATTATATCTCGGAATTTAACGACGAAGACAATCTCGCCCTTGCAAAGAAAAGTGGCTTTGACGTCTATTTGGACAAAGAGGGACGGGCTTATGTCAAGGTAGAGGATAATTTGGTGAAGGTGAATTGGTAAAATAAGTGATAAGTGATGAGTGATAAAATGATGAGGAGTAATTCTTGTCGTTTTGTCACTCATTTATTTTTTCTTAACTTTGTATTCTCTAACCAAAATACAATGAAACGACAATTTTCAATAATCATATTACTTCTTTTGCTCGTCTTGCCGGGTTCAATTGCCCATGCAGCCGGCAGTACAAGCAATATCCGGGTAGATTATTCCTGTCCCGGAAAGGTAACCGTGACTTACGACCTGACTACCGCGCAGCCCACCGATATAACGTTACAATACAGCCCCAACAAGAGCAAATGGCTTGATGCAGAAGCCGTAACCGGCGATGTTAAGGCGCAAACCACCGGCACAGGCAAAACCATTGTCTGGGACTGCTTTGCCGACAATGTACGCACGGGAGGGTTTTATTTTAGGATAGAATTGCCGTTGCAACCCGAACCTGACTGTGTATGGATAAACGGCGTATGCTGGGCTACACGCAATGTGGATGAGCCCGGTACTTTTGCCGCAAATCCTGAAGATGCGGGAAAGTTTTATCAATGGAATCGAAAAACCGCATGGGCAGCTACCGGCACTGTAACCGGCTGGGACAATACTGCCTCTACCGGTACGACTTGGGAAACAGCTAATAACGTATGTCCTACTGGTTATCGCGTGCCTACCAATGCAGAAATCCAAAGTTTGGTAGCTGCCGGCAACCAATGGACAACTCAGAGCGGAGTTAATGGTTGCGTATTTGGCAGTGGCGACAACACTATCTTTCTGCCTGCTGCAGGTCGCCGCTACGGCGACGACGGCGCGCTCAGCGACGCAGGCTCATGGGGCAGCTATTGGAGCAGTACGCAGGGCGGTAGCCTCGGCGCGTACAGCCTGGGTTTCGGTAGCAGTCTCGCGCACTGGGTCAGCAGCAACCGTGTTGGCGGGTACTCCGTGCGCTGTGTAGCAGATGAATAATTCGATTTATTTTGCAATTGTCTGAACCATGATTTTAGTAAGATTTTCAGGATTGACAAGATTAAAAAACCTCATTTTCACCTTATTTAAACTACAAAACAACCTCAGTAGCAATAAGCTATAATACACCTCCCTGACCTCATTACCTCATTTTCTTATTATGAATGCAGATGTTGAAAAATGAGGTAATGAGGTTGGTACTTATGATGATAATTAATTGATAATGAGGTTGTTTTGTAGTTTAAATAAGGTAAAAATGAGGTTCTCAAAGAAACGAAGAAAAATCTTACTAATCTTATTAATCTTACTAAAATCCCGGTTCAGGATAATAAGCGAAATTTATTTTTTCTTAACTTTACATTCTCTAACCAAAATACAATGAAACAACAATTTTCATTAATCATATCACTTCTTTTCCTCGTCTTGCCGGGTTCAATTGCCAATGCAGCCAGCGGTGCAAGCAATATTCGGGTAGATTATTCCTGTCCCGGAAAGGTAACCGTAACCTACGACCTGACTACTTCGCAGCCCACCGATATAACGTTAAAATACAGTCCAAACAAGAGCAAATGGTTTGATGCAGATGCCGTAACCGGCGACATTGAAGCGCAAACCACCGGCACCGGCAAAACGATTGTTTGGGATTGCTTTGCTGACAATGTACGCATAGGAGGGTTTTATTTTAAGATAGAACTGTCGCAACCTGAACTCGACTGTGTATGGATAAACGGCGTGTGTTGGGCTACGCGCAATGTAGATATGCCCGGTACTTTTGTCGCAAATCCCGAAGATGCGGGGATGTTTTATCAATGGAATCGTAACATTGGTTGGAGCGCATCCGATCCAATGATAAATTCTAATGGTAACGTAACGTGGGACAGCAGTATGCCTACCGGTACTACGTGGGAAAAAGTCAACGACCCAAGCCCTGAGGGTTATCGCATACCTACTCGCGAAGAACAGCAAAAACTTTTAGACATTAGTAAAGTTAACTCCGCGTGGACCTTCCAAAATGGAAGACCTGGCAGGAAATTCACCGACATAGATACTGGTAATTTTATTTTTCTACCTGCTGCGGGTATTCGCCACGGCTACGCCGGCGCGCTCGAGAGCGCCGGCTTGGACGGCGGCTATTGGGGCAGTTCGGTGCAAGAGTTTGATGGGGCGAGCGCGTACGGCTTGCGCTTCAGCGACAGCGTTGCGCATTGGGGCTACCTTTGGACCCGTCTTTTCGGGTTATCCGTTAGGTCTGTTGCAGAAGATTAATTCAGATTTATTTAACAATCTAATAATCTTGTAAAAATCTTGGTTCAATACAAAATAGCAAAATTTAAGTAATAATGCAAAAAACAGTGCGTTAGATATGTTCCAACTATCTAACGCACTATTTTTTAATCATTACCTTAAAACCTTATCTTACTTTCGTATCAAGCGGCGACAAGCTTTCCTTAAAAAACTCATCTTGCAGGCGCAACGTAGCTTTATCGGCTTTTACATTCTTAATGACTTTTGCCAATTGCTCGTAGTATTGCTCCAAACGTACTTTGCCCAAAGCGGCGCTTGAATACTGCGCGTCTCCCGAATAGTGGTTAGGGAATTTTGAATACCACCAAATTCCGGTATATACGTTGTTCAGTTGCAGGCGGTTCATATCCGTTCCCGGTTCGTTTCTTGCAAGTTCAGGTTTTACAAGGTCGGGTCTTATAGCCATTACTAAACTCGTCTCTACCTCGTCGCCATGAAAACCTCTTTCGCTTTTCAGCATTTTCGAAATCTTTGCTTCTGTTTCGGCATCTACGGAAGGCGTAAACAGATATACGGCATAATCTTTCTGTTTAGCTAATTGCGACTGGCAAAAAAACTGCAAAAAATTAGGGTTGCCGCCGTGCGAATTCATCAGAATGATTTTTTTGATGCCATTCCGCGAAATCTCCTCGCAAGTCTCTTCGAGAAGCTTGAAGATCAATTCGGGACTGTATGCAATGGTGCCCGGTTGATGTTTCGCTTCGAAAATTTGTCCCGCAAAGTAATACGGATAAACGATGCAATACTCTTTTTCGGCGGCTTTCAGGGCAACTCCGCGGGCAGTATAAACGTCGGTACCTAAAGGCAAGTGCTGACCGTGTTTTTCCATTACTCCCATGGGTATTACGCATACACCTTCGGATTGTTTAACGGCTGAAGCAAATTCGGAAGCAGTGAGTTCCTCCCAAGATACAGAAAGTTTTTGACTGTGTGCCGAAAATGAAAATAATATAAACGACAGCAGGATTAATAATTGTTTCATTTGCATATAATTTTAATTTATTTTATTTTTCAAAGTTATAACAAAAAAAAATATATAGCATTATTATTCCGACTAAAATTTTTTACTTGCGGATTTAAGGAACAATTACTACTTTTGCTCCATATTGCATAGAGAGGTATGGAAAATCCGAAAAGCTCACAAAATACACAGGAAGAACAAGCATTAATAGAGAGGGAATATCATGCGCTGGTGAACGACTACTTAAATTCCAATCATAGAAAGAAAGTAGAAATAATAGACAAGGCGTTTCGTTTTGCCACTCAGGCGCATCAAGGGATGAAGCGCCGTTCGGGAGAACCCTATATTATGCATCCGCTGGCAGTAGCGCGTATTGTGGCGCGTGAGATTGGGCTGGGATCTACTTCCATTTGCGCCTCATTGTTGCACGATGTGGTTGAAGATACCGATTATACGGTCGAAGATATTGAAAATCTTTTCGGCGCTAAAATCGCATCTATTGTCGACGGGCTGACCAAGATTGCAGGGGGCGTGTTCGGCGAAAAGGCTTCCGAACAGGCTGAAAACTTCCGCAAGCTGCTACTTACAATGTCGGAAGATATCCGGGTGATTTTGATTAAAATAGCCGACCGCCTGCACAATATGCGGACGCTGGGTTCCATGCCGCAGGCGAAACAGTTTAAAATTGCAGGCGAAACACAATATATTTATGCCCCTTTAGCCAACAGGCTGGGGCTTTATTCTATCAAGACCGAACTGGAGGACTTGAGTTTCAAGTATGAACATCCGGACAAATACGAAGAACTGTTCCAAAAGCTCGAAAATACCCGGCACGAACGCGACCGGCTGTTCGAGCTTTTTTCACAGCCGATCAAGGAAAATCTGGAAAAACTTGGATTCAAGTTTGAGATACATGCCCGTGTAAAATCCGTCTATTCCATTTGGAATAAGATGCAGACCAAGACGATTCCTTTTGAAGAGGTGTATGATATTCTTGCACTGCGGGTTGTCTTTGATACGGAAGAAGGAAAGGATGAAAAGAAGAGCTGCTGGGAGATTTACTCCGCTATCACGGATATATACAAGCCGCATCCCGACCGTATCCGCGACTGGATAAGTACTCCGAAGGCAAACGGGTATGAGGCGCTGCACGTGACCGTCATGGGTCCCGAGGGGCAATGGATCGAAGTCCAAATTCGCAGCCGCCGAATGGACGAGATTGCCGAAAAGGGATTCGCCGCTCATTGGCGCTACAAGGCGAATGAAAACGTAGACTCGGAACTGGAAAAATGGCTGCAAACGATTAAAGAGCTGTTGGAAAATCCGGAGCCGAACGCCATTGACTTTCTGGATACATTTAAATTAAACCTGTTTGCTTCCGAAATTTTTGTCTTTACCCCTAAAGGAGATATTCGCACGTTGCCGCAGGGATCTACCGCGCTCGATTTTGCATTTTCTCTTCACACCGACATCGGATTTCAATGTATCGGTGCTAAGGTGAATCATAAATTGGTTCCTTTGAGTTATGTTCTCAAGAGCGGCGATCAGGTAGAGGTGCTGACATCCAAAAAGCAAAAGCCGAATCCCGATTGGATCAATCTGGTGAAGACAGCGCGTGCAAGAGGAAAGATAAGATCCCTTTTCAAGAAAGAGCATAAGGCTTTTATGAAAAAGGGGGAACGCCTTTTACAGGCGGAACTGGAAAAGATAAATCTGTCGCTCTCTCCGGACAATCTTTCGAAGATATTAGACCATTTCCATGAAGATAAAAAAGAGGAGTTATATTATAAGGTAGGAAAGGGAACTTATCAAATCGGAGATTTGGATAAAACGGTTTTCAAAGGAAAAAGCCAAAACCGTTGGATAAAATACTGGAAGCTCCAGTTTGGAAAATCTTCGACAAGCGACGTTCAGGAACAGAAAAAACAACCTCAAAAAATTAATCCGAAAGAGGTGTTGAAAATTACGGAAGATAATTCGGTGGATTACCGCATTGCCGAATGTTGCAACCCGATTCCGGGCGATGATATTCTTGCCTTTGCAGAGGACGACGGACGAATGATTGTACACAAAAGACAATGTCCAGTGGCGATGAAACTGAAATCCAATTTCGGCGAGCGAATTATTTCAGCCGTGTGGGAAACACACAAAATCCTCTCTTTCCCTGCGACGATTGAAATCAAAGGAATCGACCGAATTGGAATACTGGGTCAGATCGTCAAAGTAATCTCCGAAGTTCACGCCGTAAATGTGAACAAAGTAAATCTGGAAACTAAAGACGGTATTTTTGAAGGGTCAATAACGCTGTATGTTCACAATGTAGAGGATATTAACAATTTGAGCATGAATATCTTAAAGATAAAGGGGATTGATTCGGTGAATAGGATTAATTAGCGTGTGCTAAGATTTTTTTATTGCAATAAATCAAAATACATAAGTCTTGTTTTTAGTTCTTTATCTTCGGGCATTCCGATATATTGTTTTTCTTGTTGTTCAGTTGAAAAAAGATATTTGAAGCCATTATTTTCGTAATACTTCAATGTTTTTTCATTGTTGTAAGCATCAACGGTTAAAAAACGGCAGGCTGTTCTATTTTCTCTTTCAAGCAACCACAATTTTAAAAAATCTATTAATTCTGTGCCAATGCCTTTCCCTCCAAAATCTTTACGAACTCCCAAGCGACCAATCAAAGTAGCCGGATAACTGCTTAATGATTTTTCGTGCGGTATACTTTCGGTTAATTTTTTTCGTCTGCTATTTGGCAAATGCCGACTGTCAATACTCGAGTTAGAGAGGGTAAAAGCACAAACAATTACTCTTTTATCTTCTTTTGAACGGTAACAATAAGATTTTCCAAGTAATTGATTATCATAATTTATAGCATCGTTTTGGAAAAAATCATCCAAGTCTTTATCGCCACATGAAAAGGGTGAACAAAAATTTAAAACGTCTTTATCTAATGGCGAAAATGCGAATTTAGAATTCAAAAAATTATTCATGCTGCATTGCATAATATTTTCTTAAATCTTCATTAGCTTGGCGTACAGCTTGACGTGTTGCTTCGGAAAATTCTAATTTACGAGGATTTTTCTCTACTTTATGCGCTTCACGCAAAAAACGCTCTGCCACTTCGCCTTCCAAAACGGGAATGGATCTAATAGGAATTGCCATAATTTCAAGTTTTTATTGTTAAACAATTACTTTGCAAAGATAATCATTTTTTCGTAAGAATCATTTCCCAATAATCACAATCTCCGTCCTCCTATTCATCGCACGTCCCTCATCAGTATCATTATCAGCAATAGGAACAGTTTTCCCATATCCTCTATATTCGAGTCTGCTTTTTGAAATTCCTTTTGCAGTCAGGTAATTGTAAGCAGCCTTTGCTCTGTTGTCGGAAAGAGTCATATTGTATTCATGGCTTCCCTTTATATCCGTATGTCCGTCGAGGCGAATCCTGACGGTTGGATTTTGCTGCAAAAAGAGAACTACCCTGTCTAATTCCATATAAGATTCCTCTTTCAACGTATACTCATCAAAATCGAAGAAGATATTTCTCAAAATAACGCTTTTTCCGATCTCTATTCTTTCTAAAGGAACACCCGTTCTGATGTTAAACTGAAATGTATCCAGCGGCGTGAAATAATCGGAATAGAACATATATCCTTTTTTGCTGACATTCACCCCGACATCTTCCCCTTCGGGCGCGCAAACCACAAATCCCCCGTCTTTCTTGTCGGACACCGAGCGGAAAACCGTTTCGTTGCTTTTTATACTGTATACATCAATTTGCGCTTGCATGGGTTTTAATGTCTCCGCGTCGACAATTCTACCTTTGGCAAACTTCATCCTTTTCATCGGAATAAAGTTCTCTTCCGTAAGCTTTACCTCGTAAATTTCACGTCCTTTTCCGTTTTTTTCCTGACCGTCGGACGAAAAATAGGCTTTGTCTCCATACGCATTGACGATGAAGCCGATCTCGTCTCTACAAGTATTTAGCGGATAACCGATATTTTTAGGCTCGCCCCAATTTCCCAGATAGTCCTTATACGAAACAAAAATATCATATCCGCCCAACCCCTTCCAACCTTTGGAAGAGAAATACATCGTATGATTATCGGCATGAATGAAAGGCGAAAGCTCATCTTCCGGAGAGTTGATTAGAGGACCAAGATTAACCGGTTCGGAAAATTTCAGCATTCCATTTTCCAAAATAGTCACCTGGCTCTTCCATATATCCGATTTTCCGTAACCTCCCGGTCGGTTGCTGGCGAAATAAAGTTCGTCGCCCGTCGGGCTTAAACTCGGATATGTCTCCCAATACTTCGAATTCAAAGGAGCTCCCGGATTGATCGCTTCCGACCATGTATCGCCTGTGCGGATAGAGTAGTAAATATCGCATCCTCCCTGTCCGTTCGGTCGGTCACAGGCAACGAAAAATAGATAGCGACTGTCTAACGAAAAACTTTGGGCGCCTTCATTCCCCATAGTATTTAAGGAAGGACCCGCATTTTTAGTCGGTCCCCATTCGCCATTTTTCTTTTTACTGATAAAAATATCTTCGTGTATTCCCAGTCCGAAATCCGATTGTCCCTCCAATTTTCCAACCTTTATTGTGGTGGAAAACCACTCTTCGTCTGCCGTGATGCTGGGCCAGTAATCATCATATTGGGTATTGATATTCGGTCCTATATTTTTAACAAGGAATGGTACCGGATAGGCAATCAATTCCAATGCATCCTTGCATTGCTGGATACCTCTTTGGGCAAGGCGGTAGAGATTAATTTCCGACGTCGGGATCAATTCATACGTTTTGATAGCATCCTTGTAGCGGCATGTTTCGTGGTAGGCTGCCGCCAAACGCATGACGGATCTATAATATTCGGGCATTTTAGGCTTTGCCACATTTTGCAACGTAGCGATTCTTTTATGGTCGTTGCGCATTTTGGCGTGCAAATCGGCAAGCGTCCACGAGGCTTCTATAAATTTTCTATTCTCACTCACCAATGTGTTCAACAACGGGAGAGCCTCCTTGAATTTACCTTCATTGATTAAAATCACAGCGTTCTCGTAAGTGTTTTTCTCTTTTTTCGAGACGTTGGAAATTTGCCCCAAAAGGAAAAAAGGGAAGAACGAGAAAAGCAAAGTATATATAATTTTGTTCGTCATTTAATAAAGAATTTAGAGCTTATACAATCGTTTTACAAATCGGAGTTCAAAAATAAATAAAAATAAAACAAAATCCCAAGAAAAACAGATAAAGGAACATAATTTCGTTGAAAAAATAAAATTATTGATAGAGTGAAATAAAAAAAGTACTATATTTGCAACCTGATAAAAAAAGCACAATTTTTGAATTTCATTATTAAATAAAAAGTATTAAAAAAATGCAAAACAAGGGATTTGTAATAATTTTTGCAGGGCTACTTACTTTGGTATGTCTCTTCTACCTCTCCTTTAGTGTTGTTTCCCGTTTTTATGAAAACAAAGCGGAAAAAATCGCCGGAGGTGATACAGAGAGATATAACCAATACCTGGACTCATTAGCAGGAGAGAAAGTATGGTTGGGATACACGCTGAAAGAGACTCGCGAACAGGAGATAAACTTAGGTCTCGACCTGAAAGGCGGTATGAATGTGGTAATGGAAGTTTCTGTCGCCGACATTCTTAAAGCGCTTGCCGGAGAGCAAAGCAAAAGTGAGATGTTCATAAATGCTGTCAACGAAGCAAAAAGAAGGCAGTTGACCAGTCAAAAGGATTTTGTCAATCTATTTGAAGAATCTTTCCGCGATTTATATCCGGGCGAAAAACTGGCGACCCTGTTTTCGACTTTTGAGTTAAAAGACAGAATTTCTCCCAATTCTACGGATGTGGAGGTTGTAAAGGTATTAAAAAGCGAAGTTAAGACTGCCATAGATAACTCTTTCAACGTACTTCGTTCCCGTATCGACCGTTTTGGGGTCGTTCAACCGAATATACAGCAATTGGAAGTTGCCGGACGTATCCTTATAGAGATGCCGGGAGTGAAAGAGCCGGAACGTGTAAGGAAATTGTTGCAGGGATCTGCTGAGCTGGAATTTTGGGAAACAATGAATTTTTCCGACATTTATAGCAGTATTCTTGCCGTAAATAATATGATAAAGGAGTTGGAGAACATTCAGGGAAAACAGGAAGCGCAAAATCAGGGGAGCCCTGAAGCTCAAGTTGAGGCTGAATCGGCTGAAACTCCGGCTTCGGAAGTGGATGATCTGCTTGCACAAATAGCGCAACAGGACACAACGGCAGCCGCAGATTTGTCTCAGGAAGAATTTGCTAAAAATAATCCGCTTTTTGCTATTTTGCATCTAAATGTAGATATGCAAGGAAGACCGGGTCCCGGACCGCTTATTGGAACAGTAAATGTAAGAGACACTGCCAAAGTATCCCAATACTTCAGAATGGCAAAGGAAAAGAGAATTCTCCCGGCTACGCTTATGCCTAAATGGAGTGCAAAAGCAGTAGACAAAGCCGGAAAATATTTTGAACTGATAGCGATCCACTCCAAACAAAGGGACGGAAGAGCGCCTCTTACCGGAGCGGTAATTACAGATGCCCGTGCAGACTTCGGACAACATTCGGTTCATGCCGAAGTGAATATGCAGATGAATCAGGAAGGAGCGAAAACATGGGCTCGTATGACCAAAGAAAACATCGGCAAACACATTGCTATTGTGTTGGACGGATATGTTACTTCCTATCCGCGTGTAAATAGTGAAATTCCGGGAGGACGTTCCCAAATCACAGGACATTTCACGCCTGAGGAAGCGCAAGACTTAGCTACCATATTGAAATCCGGAAAAATGCCGGCTCCTGCACGAATCGTACAGGAAGATGTGGTAGGTCCTTCATTGGGTCAGGAAGCGATCGATAGCGGACTTATATCCTTCATCATAGCATTTATCATCGTGCTTCTTTATATGATGTGCTATTATGGTGTAATTCCGGGATTAATCGCAGACACGGCTTTGCTTGCTAACGTATTCTTTATTTTTGGAGTATTGGCATCTTTTAAAGCTGTTTTGACATTGCCGGGTATTGCCGGTATCGTTTTGACGCTCGCTATGGCAATTGATGCAAACGTGTTGATCTACGAGCGTGTACGCGAAGAGTTAAGAGCAGGAAAACAGATAAAGAGGGCAGTTGCCGACGGGTATAAAAATGCGTTAGGCACCATTATTGATGCCAACTTGACTACGATAATCGTAGGTATTATATTGTTCCTTTTCGGAACAGGACCTATCAGAGGTTTTGCTACTACTTTGCTGATCGGTGTTTTCTGTTCATTCTTTACAGCAATATTCCTTACCCGTATTATTTTTGAAAAAGTGCTGAAAAATGAAAAATACCACACTTTACCGTTTACAACCAGGTTAACAAAGAACTGGCTGCAAAATATCAGTTTCAACTTTATAGGAAGACGTAAACAGTTTTACCTCCTTACCGGTGTTGTATTGGTTATTTTATTCACCTCTATATTTACGCGGGGATTACAACCGGGCATTGACTTCAGCGGTGGACGCAACTACATAGTCCGTTTTGAAAAACCTGTTTCAACCACCGAAATTTCCAATTTACTGGAGAATTCGTTTGATGGTCAAAGTGTGAGTGTTATTACGATCGGAGCAAATAATCAAGTGCGTATCTCAACCAACTTTAAGATCGAAGATAACTCGGAAACAGTAGATCCGGAAATCGTAAGTCGTCTTTTTGAAGGATTGGCGCCGATATTACATCGTGATGTGACTGAAAATTTATTTGTCTCCGGCTACAGTGTTACACCGGATGGACAAGTAACTCCGGCATCGGATAAAAAAGGAGAAAGTTATGGTATCCAGAGTTCACAGAAAGTAGGTCCGACCATGGCAGACGACATCAAGACCTCTGCCGTATGGGCTGTGGTATTTGCGCTGTTGGGTATCGGATTATACATTTTGATTCGTTTCCGAAACGTCTCATTCAGTATAGGTGCTGTAGTAGGATTGACACACGATGCGCTCATTATTATAGGATTGTATTCTTTGCTATATTCTATTATGCCGTTCTCATTAGAAGTAGATCAAGCTTTCATTGCGGCAATCCTGACTGCTGTCGGATATTCTATCAATGACAAAGTGGTAATTTTTGACCGTATCAGGGAATATGTCGGGTTGTATCCTAACAGACCGATAAAAACAGTAATGAATGATGCCATAAATTCTACGATGGGTCGTACTTTCAGTACATCCTTCAGTACATTGCTGGTGTTGTTTGTTATTTTCTTCTTTGGTGGAGAAGTAATTAGAGGATTTATCTTCGCAATAACAGTGGGTGTTGTTGTCGGTACCTATTCTTCCGTGTTTATGGCAGCTCCTATAGCTTATGACTTGCTGGTAAAAATGAAAAAGAATAAAGGGAAAATAGAAGAAAATCCGGCTTAGGATTTAAAATAAAAACTCATTGAGAGGACATTTCAAAAAAGGAGATGCCCTCTTTTGTTTTAGAAGCTGTTTTGAATTATTTATATGTTTTGAAAATTCATTCCCGTTAGGGAATATCGCTTGGTAGAAAATGGTATTTGAAGCCCCCTGCATGCCGTAGGTATGCAACCCAATATGCCGGCCGCATACCTAACGGCATGCGAGGCGTTGTGGCGTTCTTTTTTCTACCGAGCTTCCCTAACGGGAATGAATTTTCAACGCATATAAATGACTCTAACAACTGTTGTTTATTAATTTGAGAATATGATCGAGCGCCAAAAATAAACAGTCGCCTCACGCAAGTTGTTATATAAAAAGGAGTGACTTTTTTTTGGGAAAATTATGTACAAATTAATCTTAGTCCGTCACGGCGAAAGCATTTGGAACTTGGAAAACAGGTTTACCGGTTGGACCGACGTTGATCTGTCTGAAAAAGGGATAGAAGAAGCCCGTGAAGCCGGACAACTATTGAAAAAATTCAATTTAGAGTTTCAAGTTTCCTACACTTCGGTTTTAAGAAGGGCTATCGCTACTCAGTTCTATCTTGCATCCGAAGCCGGTTTACTGTGGATTCCGAACACGCAAAGTTGGCGCTTGAATGAGCGTCATTATGGCGCTTTACAAGGGCTGAACAAAGCCGAAACAGCTGCCAAATATGGTGAGGAGCAAGTTAAAATCTGGCGAAGAAGTTTTGACACGCCTCCTCCGTTGCTGGACGAAAAAGACACCCGTCATCCGAAATTTGAAGAAAAATATAGCTACTTTGATCCCGCTGTTTTACCATTGGGCGAATCGTTGAAACAAACCATTCACCGTGTTTTACCTTTCTGGGAAGATGCGGTTACGCCCTCACTGATGCAAGGAAAAACAGTTTTGGTAACCGCTCATGGCAATAGCCTCAGAGCATTGGTCAAACATATAGAAAAAATAAGCGATGAAGATATTGTAAACCTTGAAATACCGACAGGCACGCCGCAGGTGTATGAATTGGATAAAAATTTGGAGCCGTTGAAGCATTATTATTTACCGGTTGAAAGATTGTAATAACAAAAATCCCGTTAGTCACAAAGACTAACGGGATTTTATTTATATAAAACAACCGATTACAGGCTGTCGCCAAAATCTTTCTTGAACTTGGCAAGCAATTTTTCTGCCCAGTCGGATGTAGGTTCCAAGCCTCCCATAAAGAAGCGCAGCACCGGTGGTTCGTATACAAAACGCAGTCCGCCGATCAATTCGCGGTTCTGATATAACCAGGTTAAGCGGTCGATCACATATTTAATCTGCGACAAGGTAAACACCCTGCGCGGAACAGCCAAGCGCATCAATTCCATATCGGCGTAAGTCTCATTGCCGTCTTCGTCGCGCTGGTTTGAAATCGAACCGCGTTCCATTCCGCGAACGCCCGAAATCAGGAAGAATGCCGCAACCAACGCGCCGGCAGGATATTCTGTTTGCGGAATATGCGAGCAAAATTGCATAGCATCCACGTGTGCGCCCAATACGCCGGCAGGACGAATCATCGGAATTCCGTTTTTGGTCAATTCTTCGACCAGATAGCTGATAAATTGCGGGCTTTGGCTGATAACGTTTTCATCCAGCGTTTCGTACAAACCGACCGCCATGGCTTCAATTTCGCGGACGGAAATACCGCCATACGTCATGAATCCTTCAAACAGAGGCACCAGCGCTTCCAATTCGCGACAAATTGTTTCACTGTCGGTACACATACCACCCCCTCTTGATGAGCTTAATTTACGTGCAGAGAAATATACTAAGTCCGCCATACCGGTCATGATCTTCATAACCTCACCCATGCTTGAGTTGGCAAATTCCGGCTCACGTTGAATAACCAAGTAGGCGTTTTCGCCTATCAAGCTGGCGTCCAACACGATGCGGATGTTATATTTGTCGGCTATTTTACGTACATCACGCAGGTTTTGCACGGAAAAAGGCTGACCGCCGATCAGGTTGGTAGAAGCCTCCATACGGATAAACGGAATATTTTCCGCCCCGTGTTCCTGAATCACTTCTTCCAGTTTTTCAATATTCATGTTTCCTTTAAAAGGATGGTTGGAATTGATCACGTATGCTTCGTCATACAATAATTCGGCAATTTTGCCGCCATATTGCGTGATGTGCGCCAATGCTGTCGTAAAGTGGTAATTCATAGGAATCAGGCTGCCTTTCTTCACATACGCATTGGATATGATATTCTCGGCAGCACGTCCCTGGTGTACCGGCAACAAGATTTTTTTCCCCAATACCTCTTGTACGGCTTTGTGCAAGCGCGCAAAACTTTGGGAACCTGCATACGCATCGTCAGCCTGCATCATAGCAGCTATCTGGTTGTCGCTCATGGCATTGGTTCCACTGTCGGTAAGCATGTCCAGAAAAACATCCGTTGTATTCAGGCGGAAGGTATTGAACCCGCCCTCTTTTAGCGCATCCAGGCGTCTTTCGATGGGTACAAGATTCAATTTCTGTACCACACGTACTTTATGCAACTCCAGAGGAATATTTTCCCCGTTTGCAAATTTGATTTTAATCGTTCCTTTCGTCATATTGTTGTACTATTTGATAATGATTCATATTTTAAACCGACAAAAATACATAATTTATATCGAAAAATTTTAAATTACTACTTTTTTATGTGTATAAACTTGTTAATTATTTTCATCCTGATTTTTTACATTTCCCTGTATACTCCTTCTTCATATTGTTTGATAAAAGGTTCTAATTTTCCTTTCTTAGATAATATTACGGCAACCAAAATTTCCAATAGTATTATGGTTACCAACGTAATAATAGCTTCAAACAGGGTTCCCCAAAATAGATCATAAACAATAAATCCAATGGCATTTCCCAAGAAAAAACCTGTTGAAAATCTTTGAAAATGATTGTTTTTAATTTTTTCTAATTCGGTTAGCGTAAAATTGAGTATAGCGGGAATAGGGAATAATAGAATAAAAGGAAAAAGGAGACCGGAACTAATGACTTCCCCTTTCAGAACAATAAACATCGCTATTGTACCAAAAAGAATTCCCGTACAACGGGTACAAAACCTTATCCCAAATAATCGGAATGTCCGATTATATTGAGATGGGGGATGATGTGAAATAATCATCCCCCAATCAACTGTTTTCACAGAAAACTAAATTTATTTGCCCATTTCTTCCGCACGAGCAGGACTGAAATTGTCGCCACCACAGATTGGACATTTATCTTTTTTAAAGAAAAAATAATACGGGAGATAAAAAATTCCACAAAGGAAAATAAATACCAACCAATTAAAATCTTTTTTAGGAAGAATGTTCCTGTTGCAGAGATTACACCATTTTGGAGTTGCCATGATTAAAATAATTTTTTTAAGGTTAATAATGATTTACAAATGTAAAAATAATTTTATTACAAACACTAAAGTGGAGTGATTTTTTTTAAAAAAAGTAGAAAAATATATATGCGTCCGATTAAAGAGTGTACGAATGTGTTTAACGTTATGTTATGATTGTAGATTCGCATTTCTCAATTCGTTAACAATAAGCTCCTTAATTTGTTTTTCTGGAAATTGCAATTGATAATCGGCAATGCTAATCGGTTTGTTAAAATCGCGTAAGGCAACTTCCACCTCCACATGGTTTTTATTGGCGCAAAGAATGATGCCAATAGAGGAGTTTTCATCTTCCAACTTCACTTGGTCGTTGAGTAAGCCGAGATAAAAATTCATTTTTCCGACAAATTCGGGTTCAAATTCGCCCATTTTCAAATCAATAGCAACCAATGCCCGTAATTTTCGATTGAAAAACAGCAAATCGGTACGGTATTCTTTGCTGTTGAGTGTAAGCCGGTATTGATTACCGATAAACGAGAAACCTGTGCCAAGTTCGAGCAGAAGGAATTTTATTTTTTCTACCAAGCGTTTTTCCAATTCCAATTCTTTCACGGGTCTGGTAATGCCCAGAAATTCAAGATTGTATGTGCTTTTCAAGATTTCGTCCGCTTGTTCCAGTAAATGTTCGGGTAATGTTTTATCAAAATTATGCAGTTTAGGTTGTAATTTCGCGTGTTTGTAAGAATCTGCTTTTATGAAATTAAGCAAAACATCGCGTGACCAATTCATTTCGTGAGCTTGTTTGAGATAGAATTCAGCCTCTTCTAATGTTTTTATTTTATTTATAATCAAAACATTATGCATCCAAGGTAAAACTGCAGCAAGTCGCTGCAGTTTTTCATCAGCTAATGCATAAAACTCATAAAATTGCTTCATGTTCCACAAATTGCGTGGCGAAAAACCGATAGTTCCGGGAAATTCTTGTTGCAAATCTATCGACAAGCGATTCACAACGTTACTACCGTAACCTTTTTCCAACTTTTCAATGGAGAGCCGTTTGCCGATATTCCAATACATTTGCATTGTCGACGAGTTGATTCGCCGTGCGACAACAATTCGCGTAGATTTTATTTCGGCAATAATCTGCCGTAACATGTCATTGTATTGACTTTGACTGATTTTGTTTTTCATATTCAAAAATAAAATAATATATTTGTAATCAGTAAATTATATCTGAATGGTAAAAACTGCAGCAAGTCGCTGCAGTTTTTCATCTGCAAAAGCATTACTTTGATATTGGTCATGATTATTCCTCTTTCTCAACTATCTTTTTTCAGTGCTTGTATACTTGTAATGCAACCAAACCGTTCCAAACATTGAGGATACAAGTTCGTTTTTCACTTCGTTTTAAAAATACAAACAGACAAATTCTTATGCCTGCAAAAGTAAGGAAATATTTTAATTAACCATTTCCAATTTCCAATTAATTTGCCTAATTTTGCACTACGAAAAAACTTATCACAAACAATTCCTATATGATTTTATTCTTCAAAAAGGAGGATGCCGGAATAATCGCAGTTAGTGCGGAGCAATCTCTTAGTACTCAGGATATTGAAAAATTAAATTGGCTTTTCAGCGGCGCTATTTATACGGGCGAACAGACGATCGACGGTTGGTTTATCGGACCTCGTCGCGAGATGATTACCCCTTGGAGTACCAATGCAGTGGAAATTACCCAGAACATGGGAATGGCGGGAATCGTTCGCATCGAAGAATTTTTTGCGGCAAAAGGAGCTGATTCGGAACACGATCCGATGTTGCAGCGAGTGTATAACGGACTGAATCAGGAAATTTTCACCATAAATAAACAACCCGATTCAATCTTATATGTCGAAGATATCGAAGCGTATAACAAGCAGGAGGGATTGGCTTTAAGTCCGGAAGAGGTGGATTATCTGAACGGAATCAGCAAGAAAATTGGACGCAAACTGACCGACAGCGAAGTATTCGGTTTCTCGCAGGTTAATTCCGAACACTGCCGTCACAAAATCTTTAACGGCATATTCATCATAGACGGAGAAGAGAAAGAAAGTTCCCTGTTTAAATTGATAAAGAAGACATCCGAATTAAACCCGAATAAATTAGTTTCCGCTTACAAGGACAATGTAGCTTTCAATGAAGGTCCCGTTATCGAGCAGTTTGCTCCTGCAAGCGGCGATAAACCTGATTTTTTTGAAGTAAAAGAGATCAAATCCGTTATTTCGCTAAAGGCGGAAACGCACAATTTCCCGACTACGGTCGAGCCGTTCAATGGCGCTGCGACCGGAACGGGAGGCGAAATCCGCGACCGTCTCGGCGGAGGAAAAGCCAGCTTGCCGATTGCCGGAACAGCCGTCTATATGACGGCTTACCCGCGTACCGAAAAGGGACGCTCGTGGGAGCAAGCCATGCCTGAGCGTAAATGGTTGTATCAGACTCCCGAACAAATCCTGATCAAAGCCTCCAACGGCGCAAGCGATTTCGGAAATAAATACGGACAACCGCTTATCTGTGGTTCGTTGTTGACTTTCGAACATGCCGAAAATCAAAAGAAATTCGGTTACGACAAGGTGATTATGCTTGCCGGAGGCGTTGGTTTTGCCAAGATGAAAGACAGCCTCAAAGGCGAGCCTCAGGTAGACCAAAAAGTGGTGGTCATGGGCGGCGACAACTACCGGATCGGTATGGGCGGGGGAGCTGTCTCTTCTGTTGAAACCGGCGTTTATGACAATTCGATTGAGCTGAATGCTGTGCAACGCGCCAATCCCGAAATGCAAAAAAGGGTAGCCAATGTCATCCGGACATTAGCCGAGTCGGACAACAATCCGATCGTCTCGATCCACGACCATGGCGCCGGAGGTCATTTGAACTGCCTCTCCGAACTGGTGGAAAGCACCGGAGGTAAAATTGACATGGATAAACTGCCGGTAGGCGATCCTACTTTATCAGCCAAAGAGGTTATCGGAAACGAAAGTCAGGAACGCATGGGATTGCTTGTCGACGAACAGGATATTATGCTTATTCAGAAAATTGCCGACCGCGAGCGCGCTCCGATGTATGTCGTCGGAAAAACGACCGGCGATATGCAATTTGTTTTTGAAAGGGAAAATGGGGAAAAACCGATCAACCTTCGTCTGGACTACATGATCGGAAAGCCTCCGCGCACCGTAATGACCGACAAAACGATAGATGAAAAATACGCTCCCGTAAAAGTCGATCCGGCAAAAATTCAACAATACATTGAAAATGTGTTGCAGTTGGAATCCGTCGCTTGTAAGGATTGGTTAACCAATAAGGTAGACCGCTCGGTAACGGGCAAGATTGCCAAACAGCAGAGTGCGGGAGAAATTCAATTACCGTTGAATAATCTGGGTGCAGTGGCGCTGGATTATCGGGGAAAATCGGGTATTGCAACCTCCATTGGTCATGCGCCGATGGCTGCCATGGTTGATCCTGCCGCAGGTTCTCTCCTTGCGATTGCCGAAGCGTTGACAAATATCATCTGGGCGCCGTTGACCGACGGATTGAACAGCATCTCGTTGAGCGCCAACTGGATGTGGCCCTGCAAAAACGCGGGAGAAGACGCCCGTTTGTATAAAGCCGTTGAGGCGTGCAGTAACTTTGCCTGCGAGTTGGGAATCAATATTCCGACCGGAAAGGATTCTCTCTCCATGACGCAAAAATACGGCGATGAGAAAGTTTACTCACCGGGAACGGTTATCATATCTGCCGGAGCCGAGGTGTCGGATATCCGCCGGATTGTAAGCCCTGTAATTATTAATGACCCCGACTCGATTATTCTGCATATCGACTTCTCTTTCGACGAGTTAAAACTGGGTGGCTCGGCGTTGGCTCAATCCCTTAACCGCTTGGGCGATGATGTCCCTACGGTGAAGGATGCGGAATATTTTGCCGATGCTTTTGAAACCGTTCAAGCATTGATCGGCAAGAATCTTATCCTTGCCGGACACGATATTTCGGAAGGCGGAATGTTGACCGCTTTGCTCGAAATGTGTTTTGCCAATACAAACGGGGGTTTGAAGGTAAACTTGGACGCTATCGGCGAAACGGATATGGTGAAAATCCTTTTCAGCGAGAATCCCGGTATTTTAATTCAGGTAAAAGACAGAAAAACAGTAGAAAAAATATTAAAAGATGCAGGTATCGGATTTGCCGAAATCGCCGTTCCGGTAAAAGAACGCCAACTGTTGGTTCAAAAAGATAAAAATTCATATCGCTTTGACATTGACCAGTTACGCGATTTGTGGTTCAAATCTTCCTATCTGCTTGATCGCAAGCAAAGCGGTGAACAATGCGCCAAAGAGCGTTTTGAAAATTATAAGAAACAACCGCTCCAATTCAAATTTAACGATTCGTTTGCCGGAAAACTTTCCAAACTGGGCTTGTCTGCCGACCGGAAGAACCGCTCAGGTGTTAAAGCTGCCATTATCCGCGAAAAGGGAACAAACGGCGAACGGGAAATGGCTTACTCCTTATGGCTTGCCGGTTTCGACGTAAAGGATGTTCACATGACAGACCTTGCTTCGGGTCGCGAGACGCTTGAAGATGTAAACCTGATTGTCTTCTGCGGCGGATTTTCCAACTCCGACGTGCTTGGTTCGGCAAAAGGCTGGGCAGGCGGATTTTTATACAATGAGAAAGCAAAAGCGGTATTGGAAAAATACTATGCACGTCCCGACACGTTAAGTCTCGGTATTTGTAACGGATGTCAGTTGATGACGGAACTCGACCTTGTCTATCCCGAACATGAACAGAAACCGAAAATGCTGCACAACAATTCGCATAAACTCGAATCGAATTTTCTCGGCTTGAATATCCCTCAAAATGATTCGGTCATGTTCGGCTCGCTTTCCGGAAGCAAACTTGGAATCTGGGTTACGCACGGAGAAGGAAAATTCGATTTGCCTTATGCCGAAAAGGAGTACAACATTATTGCCAAATATGAATATGACGCTTATCCGGCAAATCCGAACGGCTCGCGATACGCCGCCGCCGGCATTTGTTCCAAAGATGGTCGTCATTTAGCCATGATGCCTCATTTGGAAAGGTCAATCTTCCCTTGGCAGTGGGCGCATTATCCGCTTGACCGTAAGAATAGCGACGAGGTGACGCCGTGGATAGAGGCGTTTGTGAATGCGCGGAGGTGGGTGGAGAAAAATGTGGAGGTATGATTTCGTGAAAATCAAAAAAAGATTATATTTGCAGAAAAAAGAGATAAAATCATGATCAATGAAGTAATTGCACGTATTGATGTAACGAGACCGTCAGGGCTTAGAATTGCTCGTGAACTGAAAAAGAGGAGAGCTGTGAAAATCGAATACCCTCTGCCCGAGGATTATATTGCCGGCAGGACGTATACGCATGAAGAATTCTGGAAAAGAGCTGAAAAACAGATGAATGAGCATTACGGAACAGATTACAAACTGAAAATACGGACGTGAAGTATAATATCGCTTATTCTCCGGAGGCAGATAAAGATTGGTATGAACTTTTTGAAGTTATTGCATACGAATACAATGCACCGTCAACGGCTTTCAAATATGTGCAGGAATTAATAGAAACGATAGAACAATTGCAAACCATTGCCGAATCATTTCCTATTCAGACATACCGTTCATTCCTTAAATACGGTCAATTTGTACGTCGTATTAATTACAAACAAATGGCAATTATTTATACCGTCCACGGGGATATGGTTTATATACATCGGATAGTACCTGCTTCGATGATAACTGGATAGAGGCTTTATAAATGCGCGAAGGTGGGTTGAGACAAAAAGATTAATTTTATGAAAGAGCCATTTTTGATAATCATATTCTTGTTTTTACTTGGCTTTCCGTGTTCAATTGCCAATGCAGCCGACAGTGCCAGCAATATCCGGGTAGATTACTCCTGTCCCGGAAAAGTAACCGTAACCTACGACCTGACTACCGCGCAGCCCACTGATGTAAAGTTAAGATACAGCCCCAACAAGAGCAAATGGCTTGATGCAGAAGCCGTAACCGGCGATGTTAAGGCGCAAACTACCGGCACAAGCAAAACCATTGTCTGGGACTGCTTTGCTGACAATGTACGCATGGGAGGGTTTTATTTTAAAATAGAATTATCGCCACCGTCCGAACCCGAATGTGTATGGATAAACGGCGTATGCTGGGCTACACGTAATGTGGATGTGCCTGGTACTTTTGCCGAAAATCCCGAAGACCCCGGTATGTTTTATCAGTGGAATCGAAAAACTGCGTGGCCTACTACTGGCTCTGTAACCGGCTGGGACAGCAATTACTCTACCGGGACTATATGGGAAAAAGTCAACGACCCAAGCCCGGAAGGTTATCGCGTACCAAACTTCGAAGAAATAGGAAAACTTCTCGACGTTACGAAAGTTACCTCTGTATGGATCAATCAAAATGGAATACCCGGCAGGGAGTTTACCGACATAGCTACCGGTAATTCTATTTTTATGCCCGCCGTTGGCTATCGTGGCGGTAATGACAGTGTGCTCTACGGAGCAGACTTGAGTGGCAACTATTGGCTCGGTACGCAGCACTATAACTACGATGCGTACGACTTGCAATTCGGCAGCAGTTACGTGTCCAGGAGTTTCGACGGTCGTGCCCGTGGGTTCTCTGTTCGGTCGGTGGCAGAAGATTAATTTTGAAAATCAAGATTTATACAAATTTTTTTATAATTTTGTATTCTTGGATTATTCTTTTTATGAGAAGGTTATTTTTAATAATTAGATTACTGCTTTTTCTTGTCCTGCCGTATTCAATTGCCAATGCCGACAGTGCCAGCAATATCCGGGTAGATTACTCCTGTCCCGGAAAGGTAACTGTAACCTACGACCTGACTACCTCACAGCCCGTCGATATAACGTTAAAATACAGTCCAAACAAGAGCAAATGGCTTGATGCAGACGCCGTAACCGGCGATATTACAGCACAAACCTCCGGCACCGGCAAAACGATTGTTTGGGATTGCTTTGCCGATAATGTACGCACGGGAGGGTTTTATTTTAAGATAGAATTGCCGTCGCAACCCGAACCCGAATGTGTATGGATAAACGGTGTATGCTGGGCTACACGCAATGTGGATGAGCCCGGCACTTTTGTCAAAAATCCCGAAGATACGGGAATGTTTTATCAATGGAATCGAAAAACCGCATGGGCGGCTACCGGCGCTGTAACCGGCTGGGACAGCACTACTCCTACCGGAACTACATGGGAAAAAGCTAACGACCCAAGTCCGGAAGGTTATCGTGTACCGACCTTAGGAGAAATACAAAAACTCCTCGATGCTACAAAAGTTGCTTCCGCATGGGTCACCCAAAATGGAGTACCCGGCAGAAAATTCACCGACATAGCTACCGGTAATTCTATTTTTTTGCCCGCCGTTAGATATCGTCTCAGCTACGACGGTTCGCTCGCCTCAGGCTCGGTCGTCGGTTTCTATTGGAGCAGTACGCAGAACGGCAGCGCCAGCGCGTACGACTTGTACTTCCACAGCAACGGCAACATAGGCTGGACCGGCAACGTCCGTGAAAACGGGTTTAGTATGCGTCCGGTGGCAGAAAATTAATTCAAATTTATTAAACAATTTAATCATTTACCTATTACCGCGAAGGGGTTGAATTTTTTTGAAATGGCAACGTACGGTGTACCGATGGCAGGAACTGTAATTAGGTTTAGTCATTTATATTTCTCAAATCATTTATTTTTTCTTAACTTTACATTCTCTATCCAAAATCAAAATACAATGAAACGACAATTTTCAATAATCGTATCACTGTTTTTTCTCGTCTTGCCATGTTCAATTGCCAATGCAGCCGGCAGTGCAAGCAATATTAGGGTAGATTACTCCTGTCCCGGAAAGGTAACCGTGACTTACGACCTGACTACCGCGCAGCCCGTCGATGTAAAGTTAAGATACAGCCCCAACAAGAGCAAATGGCTTGATGCAGAAGCCATAACCGGCGATGTTAAGGCGCAAACTACCGGCACAGGCAAAACCATTGTCTGGGACTGCTTTGCCGACAATGTACGCATGGGAGGGTTTTATTTTAAGATAGAATTGCCGTCATCACCCGAACTTGACTGTGTATGGATAAACGGCGTATGCTGGGCTACGCGCAATGTGGATATGCCCGGTACTTTTGCCGAAAATCCTGAAGATGCGGGAATGTTTTATCAATGGAACAGAAATATTGGTTGGAGTTCAATCAATCCTATGATAAATTCCAACTATGGTACTACGTGGGACAGTAATATCCCTATCGGTATTATTTGGGAAAGAGCCAATGATCCAAGCCCTGAGGGCTATCGCGTACCTACTCGCGAGGAACAGCAAAAACTTATCGATACAGATAAAGTTACTTCCGAATGGACTACTCTCAATGGAGTACCCGGCAGGAAATTCACTGATATAACTACCGGTAATACTATTTTCCTGCCCGCTGTGGGCTACCGCCACAGCAGCCTCGTCGGTACGCTCCGCTACGTTGGCACGTACGGCCGCTACTGGAGCAGTACGCAGCTCGACAGCAACTACGCGTACGACCTGCTCCTCCTCAGCAGCGCCGCGTACGTGGACGACGACTTCCGCCGCAACGGGGTCAGTGTCCGCGCAGTCGCAGAATAGTTTTGACTATTGTATGAAATGACAATTTTGACAATTTAATTTTTTGAAATGGCATATAGTCCGAACCCTGATTTTTACAAGATTTATAAGATTCACAAGATTACACTACCCCTAATCTTGGAAATCATGAAATCTTACTAAAATCAAGGTTCAAGACAATAAGCGATTTTTTTTCTTAACTTTACACTTTCTAACTAAAATACAATGAAACGACAATTTTCGATAATCATATCACTTTTTTTCCTCGTCTTGCCGGGTTCAATTGCTAATGCAGCCGACGGTGCAAGCAATATCCGGGTAGATTACTCCTGTCCCGGAAAGGTAACCGTAACCTACGACCTGACTACCTCGCATCCCACCGATATAACGCTACAATACAGTCCAAACAAGAGCAAATGGCTTGATGCAGAAGCCGTAACCGGCGATGTTAAGGCGCAAACTACCGGCACAGGCAAAACCATTGTCTGGGACTGCTTTGCCGACAATGTACGCGCGGGAGGGTTTTATTTTAAGATAGTACTGCCGTCGTCACCGCCACCCGAATGTGTATGGATAAACGGTGTATGCTGGGCGCCGTGCAATGTAGATAGACCCGGTACTCTTGTCGAAAATCCGGAAGATGCGGGGATGCTTTATCGATTTAACATAAATATTGGTTGGAGTTCAACCAGTCTGGTAGATTCCAATGGCGGCACTACGTGGAGCAGCAGCGCTTACCCTCCCGGAATCACTACATGGGAAAAAGCCAACGACCCAAGCCCGGCAGGTTATCGCGTACCGACCTTAGAAGAACTTCAAACACTTCTTGATGGTACGAAAGTTACCTCCACATGGACTACCCAAAATGGAAAACCCGGCAGGAGATTCACCGACAGAACTACCGGTAATTCTATTTTTATGCCCGCCGTTGGCTTTCGCGACGCCGACAGCGGCTCGCTCAACGTCTCAGGCACGTACGGCTACTATTGGAGCAATAACAAGCAGAGTGTCGGCAATAATGGCGCATACTATATGTACTTCACCAGCGGTTCCGCGACCATGAACAACCCCAACCGCAACAGCGCGTTATCCGTTCGTCCGGTAGCAGAAAATTAATTTAAATGTGAGGAATAATAAACAGTTTAGAATCAGGATTTGGCTGTAGTTAATAATGGTGTTGCAATCTGTCCCGTCAGGGACGTGATATTGGTAGAAATAAGAATTCTACCATGATTCAGTCCCGTTAGGGACGAAATTTTCCCCTAATATTCCGTCCCTAACGGGACTTGGGCTGAAAGGGGACAACCATTTTCTACCAATATCACGTCCCTAACGGGACAGATTGTAGCATCATTATTAACTACAGCCTCAAGATTTTTTGACGGGAATTTTTTTTTGATATTATCTTGTTTTTAATCTTAAAAATTAAGATTTATACAAATTTTTTTATAGTTTTGTATTTTTAGATTATTCTTTTTATGAATAGGTTATTTTCGATAATTATATTACTGCTTTTCCTCGTCTTGCCGGGTTCAATTGCCAATGCAGCCGGCAGTACAAGCAATATCCGGGTAGATTACTCCTGTCCCGGAAAGGTAACCGTAACCTACGACCTGACTACTGCGCAGCCCACCGATGTAAAGTTAAAATACAGTCCAAACAAGAGCAAATGGCTTGATGCAGATTCCATAACCGGCGACGTTAAGGCGCAAACCACCGGCACAGGCAAAACCATTGTCTGGGACTGCTTTGCCGATAATGTACGCACGGGAGGGTTTTATTTTAAGATAGAATTGCCGTCGTTACCGCCACCCGAATGTGTATGGATAAACGGCGTATGCTGGGCTACGTGCAATGTGGATATGCCCGGTACTTTTGCTGCCAATCCTGAAGATCCCGGCATGTTTTATCAATGGAATCGCAATATTGGCTGGAGTGTTGCCGATCCAATGATAAATTCCAACAACGGCACTGTGTGGGACAGTAGTATCCCTACCGGTACTATTTGGGAAAGAGCCAATGACCCAAGCCCTGCCGGTTATCGTGTACCGACCTTAGCAGAACTGCGAACACTTCTCGATGGTACGAAAGTTACCTCCGCATGGACTACCCTAAGTGGAAAACCCTGCAGGAGATTCACCGACATAGCTACCGGTAATTCTATTTTTTTGCCTGCGATGGGTGGCCGTCTCTACAGCGACGGTACGCAACGTAGCGCAGGGACGGACGGTTACTATTGGAGTAGTACGCAGTACGATAGCAACTACGCGTACTATTTGTACTTCGGCAGTAGCAATGCGCAGATAAACAACTACTACCGCAGTTCAGGGTTGTCCGTTCGCTCTGTTGCAGAATAATTAAAAATACAGCATAAAAAAAATGAAACACAAGGTACTATCATTAATTGCCATTTTGACGATCTGTGTAACAGCGTCGCCTGCCTGTCCTGATTTTACAGACTTAAACAGTCCTTATGTAACAGCATTTACAGGCACTACCTCCGATCCATTTGCCCACTCAGGGGCTGCTGTACCCGGCAGGCATACAGAGATTACTACATCAGGTACCGATCCCAATACCGGCGGCGCTTTGCAACTTTTGCCACCGGGCGAAAGCAAAGTGATTAAACTTGGAAATGCGCAAGTCGGCGCTGAAGCCGAAGCATTGTCTTATCGTTTTACGGTGGATAGAGACCATGCGGTGTTAATGCTCAAATTTGCGGTGGTATTGGAAGACCCGGGACACAATACCGTACAGCAGCCCCGTTTTGTGGTGCGTGTTAAGGATCAAGATGGCAACCTGACGGAAGATTGCGCCGAATATGATGTGAGCGCCGGCGCCGATATACCCGGCTTTCAAACCTATCAGTACAGCAGTTGGACGACTGTTCGTTGGCGCGATTGGACAAATGTCGGTTTGGACTTGTCCAAATACATCGGTCAGGAGGTACAGTTACAGTTCATTACTTATGACTGCGCGCAAAGCGGGCACTTCGGTTATGCCTATTTCACGGCTTCGTGTATGTCGAATCTCTTACAACTTACAGATTGTGGGACACCGTTTCAGGTCTCTGCGCCCGATAATTTTGCCTCTTACCTTTGGGACAATGGTGAGCAGACACGCACTACGACCCGCACGCAAACAAGCGGCGGTATGTGGTGTAATGTTACTTCGGCTACAGGTTGTCAATTTACGCTGAGCGGATATGTTACCGATGTACCGGTATCGACTCCCGATTTTATACAGGCTACTATCTGTGAGGGCGAAAGTTACAATGAAAACTATTTCAGCCTGCCGCCGCAATCTCCGGGGACACATAAATATTACAACACATTTATCAACCCGGCAACTTGCGATGATGGTCGAACCATAGAATTGGAATTGAAGGTAATACCACGTTATACCCGCATCAAAGCAGCGATTTGTCACGGAGAGGATTACACCGAAAACGGCTTTAACATCATTCAACCGGCAGTGGGTGTACGGCGCGATACGGTTTGGATAGGGCAAACTGCCGATTGTGATGAGTACAATGTATTGGAATTGACGGTAAATGTGAGCCTTTCAATGCCTAATGTAATAGAGGGCGATCCTTCGCCTTGTACGTATGAATCGGTCACTTACGCCTTTGCAGGCTCAGATATGCTGACGAGATTTGAATGGGAATTTCCTGATAATGCTTTTATTACCAGAGGCAGATTCACTTCGCAAGTTACATTGTATTACACCGACGATACACCCGGACAAATTCTATTGAAAGGTGAAAACGGTTGCGGTACGGGCGCCACGCCGTTATCGATACATCCGCGTATGACACACCATATTCAGCTCAATGACACAGTCTGTCAAGGCAATGAATACAACAGATACAATTTCAATCTTGGCATTCGGGATAGTGTGGGCTTTTTTGTATATGAAAAACATTTGACCTCTTCGTTGGGTTGCGACAGTTCGGTTGTGCTGGCGCTGAATGTTTTGCCTACGCCGGTAGTGCGCATTGAACCGAAGGACCCTGTGCTTTGCAACCCGGAGGATGAGATTAAGTTGCATGCTGTAACGGGAGATATGCAGTGGGCGAATGCTGCCTATTATCCGTATGATAGAACGCTGACGCCAACGGATGCTGCGGATTTTATTTATTATCATAATGTGGTAGGTCCTGCACTATACGTCGATAAGTATACTGGTACAAGTGAAATAGTAGTTATTCCGGCACAAATAGATGGCAGAGATGTGACAATGGTTTCAGGTTACTTTCAAGGAGTTTCGGAAATTTTTCTTCCTTCGACGGTAACGGTGATTTTCGTTTCGTCACCTCCGGATGATTGTACCTCATTGGATTCTATTACTATACCTGAGAGTGTTATATTTATTCATGATGATGCATTTGTTGGCTGTTCAAAGCTGACTATTCGTTGCTACGAAGGCTCTTATGCACATCAATTTGCAGAAACAAACGGAATTCCTTTTGAACTTATTGATACGAAAAATTATCCGTTTGTTTATATCTACGATTGTGAATTGAATTATCTTTGGAATACCGGCGACATCACCGGAAGCATTACCCAATATCCAACCGAAACAACCACTTACACGGTAAAAGTTTCCACGCAAAGCGGCTGTTGGGCTACGGCAAGCATGCCGGTAATAGTAAATACGCACGCGCCGGTTATCGTACGTGATACCATCTGCGCCGGCGAAACATATACCGGATATGGCTTCAATGCAACAACAACGGATATTTACACCACCACGATACAGGAAGACGATTGTACTGTGGATGTTGCGGTACATTTGTTTGTTCGTCCGGCAATCACCCGGCAAATTACCGGTGCGGTTTGCGCCGGAGACCGGTTTACGGAACATGGTTTGGATATTGCGCTTCATCAGCCGGGAATTTTCCGCGATACGATGCGTTTTATAAGTCATACCGGTTGCGACAGTACGGTCATGCTGGAAATTACGGTTCATCCGGTAGAGGAGATCACTTTGCGTGATACCGTTTGCCAGTATCAACCCTATAACAAAAACGGCTTCGACCTGCCTGCCCAAAACATTACAGGCGAATCTACATACACACGAACAGAAATGCAGGCAATCACACCAGTGCCAAATTGCTTCAACACAATAATTTTGAAATTAACGGTCAATCCGGTGATTACAAACATTATCAGCGACGAGGTAAGACGCGATTCGGCTTACAATAAATACAATTTCGATTTCCCTAAAGTAACAAAGGATACAACGGCAACTCAAAATCTGACAAGTTCTCTCGGTTGTGACAGTACGGTGATTTTGAATTTGAAAGCGAACGACCTTTGTCAACTCCAATCTACCCTGTCTATCAACATTTGCGATGGAGACAGTTATTTATTCAAAGGAGAATATTTGACTGTTCCGGGTACTTATCGTGATACTTTGACCGCAACAAACAGTTGCGACAGTATTGTCACTTTGCATTTAACCGTCAATCTTGTACCTACTGTTACGGTTGTGGAAAAAACGGTTTGTCAAAATGATTCCGTTCATTTGGTTTTCACAGGCGTTGCGCCTTTTGAATTGAATTATACATTCAACGGCGCAAGAGAAAATATGACGGTTTATGGTATGGACACTGTGCTTATTGCGACACAGGCGGGAGAAAATATTTTTACGGTGTATCGTTTAATTTCCGGAAACGGCTGTTCAATATATGATGGCGTAGAAATAAACGGTCTTATCTGGGCAACCCGTAATGTGGATGCACCCGGCACATTTGCCGCCAAGCCCGAAGATGCGGGAATGTTTTATCAGTGGAATATAACAACAGGTTGGAGTACTGCCGACCCGCTGACAAACACTAACGGCGGCACAACTTGGAATCCTTCTGAAAATTGGAATGAAACTTGGGAAACGAGCAATAACGTATGCCCTACAGATTGGCGAGTACCTGAGTTTTATACTGAGATGATGAGCAGTTTAAACAATACGAATGTTAATTCTTATGGTGGGGAATTAAACGGAGTATATGGACAATTTTTTGAAAGTAATGGGCAAACTATGTTTTTACCTGCTGCGGGTTTCCGCTTTGGCTATAGCGGCAATCTCGATTATGTAGGTACTCAGGGGCACTATTGGAGCGGTACAGTTATACCGCCATATACCGACCCGTATTTTGGCTCTAATCAAGCACATTCATGGTTCTTTTACAATGGCAACAACTATATAGGTAATCGACATACGCTTGACGGTCGCTCCGTGCGTTGTGTAAAAGATCCTCAAAAAGATGTCATAACCGTTAATCAGCCTGATACAGTGCGCATTTCCGACGCTATTTTTGTCGGCGAGGATTATAACAAAAACGGCTTTACAATACCTGTTCAAAATGTAGCGACAACTCTTTTGGATACGTTGCACCGGAAAAACACAAATCTCTGTGACAGTACGGTGATTTTGACGTTGGAGGTTAAAGGAGGAGTAATTATTCAGCCTATAAAAGCTGTTAATGACACATTAATTTATGTGAGCTGTAACAATTCGTCTTTGACTAGTTATAGAATTCAGGTGTTAGACAACGACTTAATCCCTTGCAGTAATCCGGCTGTTCGAATATTGTCATCTTCCATATCCTCTGCTTTTGCTTGGCCCGATGGAAGAATACAATTCGATGCATATTATCCCGGAGCAGGCGAATACAAAGATTCAATACAATACGAGGTTAGTTGCGGTATAGAAAAAGATACGGCTTGGTTTTACCTCTTTAAAATAGAGGACGAATATCCAAGCATTAAAACGCTGACGGCAACTTGCAACGAAATATACATTGAAACAGAAGAAGCATTGCCTCCAGGCTCTTATTTCTACATCGAAAAAGAAGGAAGCGATTTTAGTGATGATCTATATACAGGACATCTAAATACCATTAAAACAGCCACTTTCTCAGGTTTGTCCGCCGGGAAATATGATGTGAAGGTTTGTCGCGGTTTTTGTTGTGTTGACGATCATATAACAATAACTGCAGATACGGTAAAAATAACTGCCGCTATTTGCCAGGGTGAAACTTATATTTTAAACGGATTTAATGAAAACACTGCGGGTATCCATATCAAAAACTTAATAGGCGTCAACTTATGCGACAGTGTTGTAGCTTTGAATTTGACCGTCAATCCATTTGACATAACTCAAATTAATAAAACCATTCGCGTCGGTGAGGGATACAATGAAAACGGTTTTGCAATACCTGTTCAAGATGCAGACACGACGATTTCCAAGACGTTGCATTTGCAGAATCAACACTTTTGCGACAGTACGGTGATTTTAACGTTGAACGTAGTGTCCTGTGTTCCTGATATGGTACCGATTTTCGACAGTATATGCGAAGGCGAGCCGTATTATTTTGACAGTAAATTGTTGTTGACGAGTGGCATATATTTTGAATCCGGGATAAATTCGGTGGGTTGCGATAGTATTACTGTATTGGATTTCAAAGTTTTGCCAAGATACTATAATGATATTTACGAAGAAATTGCCGAAGGCGAAACTTACATTCTCAACGGTCGACCATACGGAAAAGATGGCGTTTACAGCGAAACACTTGTCTCGGTTTCAAATTGCGACAGTGTAGTAATTTTACATTTGAACGTCATACCTAAGCCGAAATGTCCCGACATAGAAATTCCGGCGTTTTTTACTCCTAATTTCGACGGCGTAAACGATTATTGGAAAATCAAAAACATTGAGTGCTATAGTTATTATAAAGTCACTCTTTACGACCGTTTCGGCAAGAAACTTTATGTTTGGGAAAATGATTTTCCTGAAATTGGTTGGGATGGCACCTACCTTGGTAAACCGGTGCCTTCGACCGATTATTGGTATTTGATTACGATCGAAGAGATTCAGGGTAATTATATAGGGCATTTTTCACTTATGCGGTGATAAAAAAACCTCATTTTTGCCTAATTTTTCTAACAAAACAACCTCAGTAGCAATGAGATATATTGTATCCAAACAACCTCATTACCTCGTATCTTTGTTCTTTAAAAAAAAGGAGTCGATTTTTTAACAGATTTTGTATTTTTGTTTAGAAAT
>Ga0123353_10000205_pt1 | contig 75061 bp, 57 predicted proteins | sample TergutLab28metaG_3_FD_92763 | JGI IMG/M metagenome (GOLD analysis project Ga0123353, IMG submission 92763) | Labiotermes labralis P3 segment gut microbial communities from Petit-Saut dam, French Guiana - Lab288 P3 | ecosystem: Host-associated > Arthropoda: Insects > Digestive system > Gut ... | reverse complement strand
GATTAGGTCTTAATCATTCCTAATCCGGAGGACATCTTTTTATACTCAAAAAATGCTAAAGCCTTAAAAACATAGTGTTTCCAAGGCTTTAGAGAATGTTGGCTGGGCTGGCTGGATTTGAACCAACGAATGCCAGAGTCAAAGTCTGGTGCCTTACCGCTTGGCGACAGCCCATAGTATAGAGGGGGTGCTTGCTGTGTAATTTGCTGTATGGGGTGGATAATGGGATTCGAACCCACGACCCCTGGAACCACAATCCAGTGCTCTAACCAACTGAGCTATACCCACCATGGATGCTGACAGCTTGGAAATTGTAACATATGCAAAGAGTCTTTGCAATACTTTCAGAATAAATTGTCGTATGGTTAGAACTCAATTCCTTGTCTTGCTTTAACGCCAACATCGTACGGGTGCTTGTGCTTGACCATTTCTGTTACATAGTCTGCATGTTCCAGCAGTCCGGGTTCAGCATTATGTCCGGTTATGACAAGCTCAAGCATATCCGGCTTTTTGTATATTATATCTTCCAAAATATAAGAATCAATTACCCCAAGATTATGTGCGTCAATGACTTCATCCAGTATCAGCATATCGCATTGTCCTTTATCGACTAATGCGACCGCACTCTTAAGGCATTCATCTTGTGCTGTCTTTGTTTCCAGTTTTTCATCGTCGTTCATTTCATGGATGAACTTCCCTTTTGCTGTTTTCCCGCGTATTATTGATACATTCGGTAAGTTTGACAGTGAATTATGTTCTCCGCATTGCCAGTTTTTTAGAAATTGTACGATTACAACATTTTTACCGCACCCGGCAGCTCTTACTGCAAGCCCTAGTGCCGCGGTTGTTTTACCCTTCCCATCGCCGTAATAAACATGGATTAAACCTTTATCTGGCATAAATAGTCCACCTCTTGCGTCTTTGTGATATACTGTTTGTGTTGTAATGATTATATAGTATTATAACATGGAGGTAAATATAACATATGTTAGCTTTTGAGGAAATTAAAAAGAATGAAGAAATCAGGACTTACATTACTAAGGCTGATGAGTCTTTATGTGCTTTGGGTTTTACCGAGCACAGCTTTGCTCATGTAACAAGGACGGCGGAGGATGCGGGGTATATATTAAGAACGCTCGGATATCCCGAGCGCGACGTAGAGCTTGCGCAAATATCAGGATATTTACATGATATCGGTAATCTTGTGAACAGGGATTATCATGCACATTCCGGAGCAGTCATGGCGTTTCAGATTCTCGCTCAGCTCGGATTTAACCCTGCCGAGATTGCTACGATTACTACAGCGATAGGGAATCATGACGAGGGAACAGGCGTCGCGGTCAATCATGTTTGCGCAGCTTTGATTCTGGCGGATAAATCGGATGTTCGGCGCTCACGTGTCAGAAATACAGAGATTTCAAGCTTTGACATTCACGACCGTGTTAACTATTCGGTCAGGAAATCTGTCTTGAAAATAAATGAGGAAAAGACTTTAATTAAATTAAAGTTGACAGTTGACATAAAATACGGGTCTGTTATGGACTACTTTGAAATTTTCCTGGGGCGTATGATAATGTGCCGAAAGGCTGCGGAAAGGCTTGGTTTGCAGTTTAAGCTGATAATTAACGAGCAACAGTTGATATAAGCAAGACAGAGGGGACGGTCCCCCTGTCTTTAAACCGTCCCCTTGTCTTGCAAAAAGTGGAACTACCTCATTTTGAAGTAATTCCACTTTTCTTAAAGACTTTTCCTACGCTTGCTTTAACGCATTAATCTTCACGCCCGGGCCCATTGTTGAGGCTGTTACGCAGCTTTTTATGTATTGTCCTTTTGCTGCTGCCGGTTTTGCTTTGTTTACGGCGTCGAGCAGGGTTTGGTAGTTGTCTACCAGTTTTTCCGAGCCGAAGGAGACTTTGCCTATCGGGCAGTGGATTATATTTGTTTTGTCAAGGCGGTATTCTATTTTACCGGCTTTAATTTCCGAGATTGCCTGTGCGATGTTTGGCGTTACTGTTCCGGCTTTTGGTGTCGGCATGAGACCTTTCGGTCCGAGAATTTTACCTAGACGACCGACGATACCCATCATGTCCGGTGTTGCAACAACAACATCATAGTCGAAGAAGTTTTCTTTTTGGATTCTATCGACCAAGTCCTGACCGCCTGCAAAATCCGCGCCTGCGTCCAATGCTTCCTGTACACGTTCTTCTTTACAGAACACAAGCACTTTACGTGTTTTGCCGGTGCCGTGCGGTAACACGATTGCTCCGCGAACCTGTTGGTCGGCATGGCGTGAGTCAACACCGAGTTTTATATGCAGTTCAACTGTTTCGTCAAATTTCGCTCTGGAGGCTTTGATAACGAGGTCAAATGCGTCTGCGGGGTCATATAGAACCGATCTGTCAACGAGTTTTGCGCTCTCTTTATAGTTTTTTCCTCTAAACATATCTTAACCCTCCGCCACTTTGATGCCCATGCTGCGTGCTGTTCCGGCAACCATGCTTATAGCTGTCTCTAAGTCTGAAGCATTAAGGTCGGGCATTTTGAGTTCGGCAATCTTGCGGACTTCGTCCTTTGATATTGTGGCAACCTTATCAACATTCGGCTGTCCTGATGCCTTTTCAAGATTGCATGCTTTTTTTAGCAATACTGCTGCAGGGGGTGTTTTTGTGATAAAGGAAAAGCTGCGGTCGGCATAGACTGTGATAACTACCGGGATGATTAAGCCTTCATCGTTTTTTGTGCGTTCGTTAAAATCCTTTGTAAATTGACCTATGTTCACACCGTGCTGACCGAGTGCCGGTCCTACGGGTGGTGCCGGTGTTGCTTTACCGGCGGGAATTTGGAGTTTTATTACTCCTATAGCTTTCTGTGCCACTTACGTGCACCTCCTAAAAAATCACTCTATGGGTTCTATTTGGTCGAAATCCAAATCGACCGGGGTTTCTCTTCCGAACATCGATACGATAACACGGACTCTGCTCTTGTCAAACTCGATTTCTTCAACAGTTCCGAGGAAACCGTCGAGAGGACCGTCAACTACCTTGACTGTGCTGCCTACTTCAAATCCGACAACGATTTCGTGCCGTTCGATGCCGAGGTTTATTATCTCTTCTTCCGACAGTGGTATCGCCTTGTTTGCCGAACCGACGAATCCTGTCACTCCTCGTACATTACGCACAAGATGCCAGCTAACATCGTTCATATGCATCTTGATAAGAACATAGCCCGGAAAGGTTTTGCGCTCAACAGTTTTTGTTGTGGTCTCATGTATCTCCGTAACGGTTTCCGTCGGTATTTTTACCTCGAGAATCTGGTCTTGCATTTTACGGTTCTCGGCTGCTTTTTCAATAGTTGCTGCAACCGCATTTTCGTAACCGGAGTAGGTGTGTACTACATACCATTGTGCTTCATCAGACATAACTTATGACTATTCCTTTCCTTTTTAACCACCTTGAATCAATCTGGGTATATACGTTATGATTGCCATAAATATCTGGCTGGAAACAAAATCAAGACCCCATATCAGAATTGCCGCACAAGTCATGACTGTCAACGCTACAAATGTGTTGTTCACTATTTGCTTCGGTGTGGGCCATACTACCTTGTTTAGCTCGCTTCGCATTTCGCGAAACCATTTCGCTATACGGTTTTTGCCTTTGATTTTACGTTTCTTTGCAGATGCAGAGGTTTTTGTTTCTGTTGGATTGGGAGTCGCTAGTTTCTCTATATTGTCTTCAGGCATCTCTTTACTCCTCCCGTCTACTTCGTTTCACTGTGAACAGTGTGCTTACGGCAGAAACGACAGTATTTGTTCATTTCCAACCGATCCGGGGTATTCTTCTTGTTTTTGGTTGTGTTGTAGTTACGTTGCTTACATTCATTACATCTGAGAGTTACTTTTATTCTCAATTCGGCACCTCCTTCTTTTCCAGAGCGAGTGAAACTCGCTTTTGCCTCCCTGTATAGATTGACAGAAATCGGGTTATTATTCTCGAAAAATGAACCCGTCTGCCGACAGGTAAAGTGGATTATAACATAGTATTTATCAGGCGGTCAACAGTTTTATGTAAATTTAGCTTTTTTTTTTAGTTTGTTTTTGATACAATGCATTTAATTAGTATTGGAGGCTGCAATTTTGAGTAATTTAAGCAGTATATATGATACTCTCAAAATAGACGATAATGATTTTGAACAGTTTGAAGCAAGAGCCATTGATGTAATAAGAAATCATGTTGGCACCGATAAAGTGTTGCTTGCCCTGTCCGGAGGTGTTGATTCTTCTGTCTGTGCCGCTCTTTTGGCAAAAGCAATCCCCGGAAAGCTCCACTGTATATTCGTAGACCACGGACTTATGCGTAAAAACGAAGGTGATATGATTGAAAAAGCTTTTAGCACTCATGATTTAAAGCTTGTACGCATAAATGCCGAGGTCCGCTTCTTAAAACGGCTTTGTGGTGTGACCGACCCGGAAGAAAAGCGGAAAATAATCGGAGAAGAGTTTATCCGTGTATTTGAAGAAGGTGCAAAAGAGCTGTCAGGCGATTTTTATCTTGCGCAGGGTACAATCCGCGCCGATGTGACGGAGTCCGGTACTAAGGGTTCTCCCTTGGTTAAAAGTCACCACAATGTCGGCGGTTTACCTGATACCATGAATTTCAAGGGTCTTGTCGAGCCACTTCGTACGCTAATGAAAAGTGAAGTCCGTACGCTTGGCAGACAGCTTGGTCTGGCGCCCGAATACACGGAGCGGCAACCCTTCCCCGGTCCGGGGCTTGCGGTGCGCTGCATTGGTGAATTAACAAAAGAAAAACTGGATATTCTCAGGGAAGCCGATGCTATATTCTGTCAGGAGATTGAAGCATCCGATGTCCGCCCCGGTCAGTATTTTGCAGCACTGACCGATATGCGTTCAGTCGGCATTATAAATAACGCACGTGCCTATGGATACATTTTGGCACTCAGAGCTGTGAAAACCATAGATTTCATTACTGCAGAATACATTCATATACCCCATAGTTTATTGTCGAATATATCATCACGGATTACCGGAGAGATTCCGGAAATTTCCAGAGTAGTCTACGATATAACAGACAAACCTCCTGCAACAATCGAGTGGGAGTAAGCAATAGAATTATACGTATCAGCCATCAACAAGTAAAGAAATTCCGATAAAGGTGTTGAATTGTTATGGAAAAGCTCGCAGAAGATATCACGAAAGAGATCAAAGAAGATGCCGCAGAAAATACCACAGAAAACGAAAACACCAGACTGCATTTTGGTATTTTAATTGCTGATGTTGATGATGTCAGTCAAGTTTCTATTATTGATAGTATAGCTGAATACACTCAGAAAAATGACATTCATTTTACGGTTTATGTCGGCACACACCAAACCGTCAGTAATGAATATACTTCATTTTATGAGACTTGCATCAATACAATCAAAAACAACTCAACACTTGACGGGCTGATTGTTCTATCAGGTCATATATCGGCACAAATGGGTACGGAGAAGTTCACAAAAGAACTCAAGGAGCTTTGTGAAAATCTTCCCGTTGTCTCTGTTTCATTTGCAGCTCCCGGTATTCCTTCGGTAATGGTTGATAATGTAAGCGGGTTTTTCTCTTCCGTTGACCACCTGATAAAAGTACACAATAAGAAGCAGATAGCGTTTGTATCGGGTCCTGAAGGCCACGATGAAGTTGAAGAACGATTGGAAGGATATAAGCGGGCTCTTTCAGAAAACAATATTAAATTTGATAAAAGATATGTGCTGCCCGGCGATTTTACGGAAGAAGGCGGCAAGAGTGCTGTAGAAGAATTGGTTGATAAGCGGAAATTGAGCTTTGACTCTATTTCTGTATGTGATGACATTGCTGCTATAGGTGTTATTAATGAGCTTAAGCGCAGAGGAATTCTGGTTCCTACGGGAATTTCCGTAGTAAGCTTCGACGATGACAGGGATTCCGCCACATTTATACCATCATTAAGTACGGTTCAACAGAATTTCTTCGAAATCGGAAGAATCAGTGTTGAAAAGCTTCATAAAATGGTAACCGGAATTGAAGTAGATGAGTTAACAAAAACTAACCCTGTTTTTTTGGCTCGCCAGTCTTGCGGTTGTCTGGAAAATGACATCCTAAATCTAGAATATGCAAGTAAAATCACTCTATTTGAAGTCGGAACTCTGTTTAATTTTGTATACAACAACTTTGTAGAGATATTTCACAACCATGTACCGCCTCAAGAAGTGCAAGGCTGGGTCTCTGCTTTAATCGGCAAGATTCTTGAAAAGAATTTCTGCATAGACAGTTTTTTGAGATTGTTTGACGAGATTTTAATCAATTACAACAGTTATAGCGAAGATTACTCTCCGTGGCAAAGAGCACTGAGTGCATTAACTACGGGAGTCGAGCGATACAGCGAGGAAATTCATGATGCCTACGTCGTTTTGGCGACACTGATCCGCGCAACATCACTCCTTCACCAGATTTGTATAAGAGGAGAAAGAAGCAAAGAAATTGCCATGGATCATGTGCGAATGACCCGCAGAAGACTTGCAAACATGATTGCTTCCACTTTTGAAATCGAGTCTCTTGCTAATCAGTTACGCCAATCCTTGCCGATGCTTGCCCTGGACTCCGCAGTCGTGGGTTTGTATAATAATACGGAATCGAATTATTTTGATACAAGCAAAACTATACATACATGGGTCGGGTTTGATGATGAAAAAATAATTAACGTCAATGATATCGAACGCAATGTTGTGCTGAGTCCCAATGTCAGAGACCTGGGCGAGTTAAATTTTGAAAAGCGGCGGCGTGCGCTTGTTTTTCTTCCTCTTCTTTTTGAAAACGAGGAGATGGGTGTTCTTTATTTACCATTTATAAGAAATATCTATGCGGATACATACGAAATTTTGAGGATAAACATTTCGTCTGCCGTAAAAGGCGCAGCGATGTTATCCAAAATTCATCTGCTATCCGTCACCGATGAACTGACGGGGCTGTATAACCGCAGGGGTTTCTTCAGATTTTCTTTATCCCGGTTGCAATTCATGTCCAGAAACACTGACTTGAAAACTGTTGTTATGCTGATGGACATGGATGGTCTGAAATTTATAAACGACACATACGGACACAAAGAAGGAGATCTTGCAATTTCACAACTCTCAGGTATTCTTAGGCATACATTGCGTGAAACCGACATTATAGGACGTATCGGCGGAGATGAGTTTGTTATTTTCTCAACTGTTAAAAAAGGTGATGACGCACAAGATATCAGCAGAAGGATACGAAAAAGCTTAGATGATTATAACGATAAGCAGCTTCATCCTTTTAAGCTGTCAGTCAGTATCGGCAGCGTTGTTCTTGACGACGACACAACCGAGGGGCTTGAAAATGCGATAAAACATGCCGATCTTGTTTTATACGAGGAAAAGAACGCCAAAAAGAGCAAGGGATTAAGCAGGAAATAAATATTATCTTACGAACATCTGTGTCCAGTATAGCCTGCCGTCGCTATCCATCGCTATGCCCACACCTAAATACATAAAATCTTCATCAAATATATTAAAGCGTTCATCTTCTGAATCCATCCATGCTCTGATTACTTCCGCCGGGCTTTTTTGTCCGGCTTCTATATTTTCTCCGGCAAGCGCATATGTAACACCTACTTCATCAAGAACTGTTTGAAAACCGCTGCCATCCGGTCTTATGTAGTCTACTTCACCTAACATGATTTCGTCCGCTCTTATCAAAGCAGCTTCAGTAACAAGCCGGGATTCTACAAGAGGCAAAAGTCCTGCATTCTCTCTTTCGAGATTTGTCAGTCTAAAAACTTCTTCGGCAAGTGCTTCAAGATCCGGTGCTATGACCGTAACACTTAACTCCGCTAATATATCCCCTACTCTCGCCGTCACTATGGCTGTTCCCGCGTCAATTGCGTGGATTCTTCCTCTCGTTGTCACAGTGGCGATTCTGTCGTCATTTGATGAAAACCGTATCGGTTCTTCAAGAGCAGCATCTCTGGGATAGATAATAACAGATAAGTCTGTTTGTGTACCGGCGAGCATTGTAATTTCATCGTCTTCAAAAGACAATGTTTCTAAATCATGTGCGGTAACTGTTATCTCCACGGTTGCGGTTACGCCATTTGGAGCGGTTGCTATAAGATTTGCCGTTCCTATCTCCGCCGCTACCCAGTTATGCCCCTGCAGACGTATTACTCTCAAGTTATCAGAGTTCAATTCAAAGGACTTGTCAGTTGCATTTTGCGGTAGTATAATGACTTCGGGGAAAAACCTTGTTCCTATCGGCATCTCATCTGTTTCAAGCATAATTCGTATGCTTTCCACCTCAACGACCGGATGGGTTGGTTCTGCCGGTTCATCAACAACCGGATGTGTCGGTTCAGGCGGTTGCTGCGGCTGTGGGGCTTCCCGAAACAAATAAATACCCGCAAACACCGTAAACGGAAGTATTGCCGATAGAAGTATAAGAATAATTATTTTGATTGTTTTCTTTCTCATATATGTATTTTAAGATGAATTAATTGATTTGTAAAGAAAGATATAATCGAATCCGAAAGGAATGTAGTTTTGAACAATATAAAAAGTGAAAGGAACGTCCGGCACATAGCCGGGTATGACGCTTAGTATGAAGTACAGTTTCAAAAATGATTATAGCGAGATGGCTCATCCTGAAATCCTGACAGTATTGTCTGATGTTGGGAATGAACAATTTGAGGGCTATGGGCTTGACGAGCATTCTATCACGGCTGCAATGCTTATAAGAAAAGCATTGAAAGCTCCATATGCAGATATTCATTTCATCGCAGGAGGTACCCATGCAAATCTGGTTATGATTTCATCCGCGCTTCGCCCGCACGAAGCAGTCATAGCTCCAAAGAGCGGGCATATATTTGTGCACGAAACCGGAGCAATTGAAGCGACCGGTCATAAAATATGTGTACGCGACGGGTTAAACGGAAAGCTCACAGTTGGTGATATCGAATCTGTTGTTTCCGAACACGGTGACGATGAACATATGGTCAAGCCTAAGCTTGTTTATATCTCGTTATCCACTGAAACCGGTACCGTCTATACAAAAGCGGAACTTGCGGCGATTTCATTTTATTGCAGAAACAACGGACTATATCTATATATCGACGGAGCCAGGCTTGGCGCAGCTATCAACAGCCCGGCGTGTGATCTGAAATACAGTGATTTGCCTAATTTGGCAGATGCTTTCTTTATTGGCGGCACAAAAAACGGTGCGCTTTTTGGTGAGGCAATTGTGATTTGTAATGAGCAGCTAAAAGTTGATTTTCGGTATTTATTGAAACAGCGCGGCGGGTTACTTGCAAAAACCGCAGCAATAGGAGTACAGTTTAAGACACTCTTTGCCGGCGGTCTGTATGATGAACTTGCTAAACATTCAATTGCAATGGCAAAAAAGCTTGCTGATGGTATACGTGCGTTGGGATACGAGTTTTTGTGTCCTGTTGAAACAAACTTGATTTTACCGGTTTTTCCCAATGAAATTGTTGATCGGCTACGCGAGCATTACGGCTTTTACGATTGGCAAAGATTCGAAGACAAGACGGCAGTAAGGCTCTTGACCTCCTGGGCAACACCTGAAGACAAGGTCGATTGCTTTTTAGCAGATTTGAAGGAGTGATTTCTATGTTAATGTTCAACATCATTTTCGCAGCGTGTGTAGTTCCTATTTGGCCAATTCTGTATTTTGTTTTCCGCAATCTTGTCAAACCGAAAAAGAATGTGATTATCGGAGTGACATTACCCGAGAACGAACGAGATAATACGGATGTTCAAACCATCTGCCGTTCATATCTCAAGTGGCTTAATATTACATTGTTGCCGCAGTTGCCGCTTTTTATTGCTCCATTCTTTATGAGCAGCATGGGTCTTGCAATGACTTGGTATATGACGTTGCTTTTATTGTTAATTGTGGCACCCTTTGTTGTGTTTGCAGTTCATCACGGTAAGCTTCTTGCTTTGAAGCGCGAAAACGGCTGGTATAGCGAGGCAGTGGGCAAGATAGCGGCTGATATAAAGGCTACTATGGTCCCTGCAAAACGTATTAGCGGCATATGGTTTTTGATTCCGGCAATTATCAGTTTGCTTCCGATTGCTGATTCAATAATAAACCCAAATGCAACCGTTCCGGACTACCTGTGGGTTTATGTGACGTTTTCAGTGATGATTGTTTCTTTCTGGATGCTTTATTATATGATTTTTCGTGTACGTGCCGAAGCTGTTAATGAGAATCTATCATTAACAACAGCTCTTACCCGTGTTCGCCGTCAGAATTGGGGTAAGTTTTGGCTCGTTTCCGTATGGTCAACCGGTGCTTTAAACTTGGTTATATGGATTTTCTCCGATAATGTAATGGCTTTTTTAATCGCAACTATTGTTTATACCTTGGTGCTTATCACCGTAGCAATCGCAACCGAGTTTTCCACACGAAATGCTCAGCAACAGTTAACCGCAACAGGAATGGGTGAAGCGTACATTGACGATGATGATTATTGGCTGTGGGGGATGTTCTATAATAACCCTAATGATAATCATCTTCTTGTTAATGCCCGAATCGGAATGAATATGTCTGTAAATCTGGCAAAAACAGGCGGGAAAATACTAATGCTGTTTGCTGTAATCATGCTTGCTGCAATGCCGTTTATTGGTGTTTGGATATGGGTGGAAGAAGCAACACCGACCGCACTTGTACTGACCGACACGGATCTGGTCGCCCGCCATGTTGGCACACGATATGTAATCCCGCTTGACAGTATTGAATCTATTGAACTGCTGACAGAGATGCCAACTGTATTGAGTAGAGTAGCCGGAAGCAGTTTTGAGAACTTGGCAAAGGGCAGATTTCTAGTATCAAATCACGGCACATCGACTTTGTGTATACAAACAAATGACCCGCCATTTATAATGATTATTACAAACGACAGGACATATTTCATAAATGACGCAAACAGCAGTGTGACAACAGGGGTTTACAATGAAATAACATCGGGTCCGAACAGTAATTAAGAAGACAGTGCGGCAAAAACCAATAGCCGCTCTTCGTCGTTGTTGCCTCTTGTGCAGGTTGAGAGAAGCAGAAAACGGTTTGCGTTTTGCGGGACATTGGGGAACACTTCAGATGCTCTCCCCGTATCGTAAACACCTACATTGTATGCTGCATCCCATGCATCTGTTACTTTTGCAGCAAAAACAGTGTAGGTTAATCTGCTGCCGTCACGTGTTGTTATGCTTATGTTTGGATTTCTCCTCAAATAGTCAGCGTCGAGATATCTTTCCAGTGCTGTAAACATTGAGCCGTCCCGGGTGCGATGGCCGTACAATATAACGACTTGCTCATCAAAGCCTCTTGCGTGGCGGTAGTCCATGAAAATGGTTCCTGCCGAGTTTTGGCTTCCAAAGAATGTTATATTTACATATCTTTCGTTATCTCTTCCCCGCACAACAGGATAATCAATACTGTGCAATGCGTTAATCCAGCCTATAAAATCACTGTTGATAGCAGCCAGTTCATCAAGCGAGAGCTTTCGAAGCTCTCTTTCTGCTTCCTCTTCGTCTTCTTCTTCGTCTTCTTCTTCGTCAAAATTCTCGATAGGTTCATTAATGTCATTAGAACTATTATTTACCGGACCTGAGACTTCCGGGAATCTCTCTCTAATCTGCTCATATTCACTACGTGCGGCGGCATCTTCATTCGCGTCGCTAAGAATTATTCTTAATGCCGCTGTTGCAAGGACTACTCCTACAATCATCAAGGATATGTATATAATTTTATTTCTTTCTGAGTTGCGAGTACTCCTTTTGTTGCTTTTGCTCCATTTGTCATCATAGCCCATGTCGCTATTTTCGTCCATGTCGTTATATTCGTCCGTGCCGATATATTCATTTATGCCGTTATTATTGACCACGTCACTACTTTCGATCATGTCATTATTTTCGATCAAGCCACTACTTTCAATCATGTCGCTGTTTTCATTTACATCGTTATCTTTGCTCACGAAGCGAATGCCCGCATTCCGCTTTGTGCGGGCACTCGCTTTTTGCTTGTTTCTATTTGCTTTTTTGCTGCTAAACAGTTTCCGCAATCGTTTTTACCTCGAAAACATGACTTTTTCGCTGTTAAACATTTTCGTTAGTACAAATCCGCCTATACTCGCATAAACCAATGTACTAATGCACGCTATCAGTACATTTACCACGGAGTAATCGAGAGAGAATATTCCACTCATGCTTTGAACGCTTCCATATAGCGGTATAAAGAAGTATATCATTTCTGTTTGCGCCCCGCCGCCGAACATGCCGGAAACCCCGACAAGCATAACCAAAATCATCAGCGGTGTCGTTGCTTGTCCCGCTTCCTTAACGGTTTTAGCATATGCTGAAACAATGGAAACCATTGCGACCATCAGCAATAGTGTTGTCAATATTATGAGTGCAAGAAGAATGTAATCCGTAGCACTGTAGATGTCTACATTTATTGAATCCTCTGCAGCTCCGCCCATTAAGTTCGGCAGTGCCAGTATGGTCGCAGCCGCTGTTACTATGCCTGATAAGAATGACAGAACAGCAAGGCTCAGGATTTTCCCTATAGCAAGCTCTCTACGTTTAAGCGGGGATACAAGCAGTGTCGCAATAGTGCCCCGCTCTTTTTCACCTGTAATCGACTCAAGTGCAAGTCCCATCACACCGGAGAACAGGACAATCATCAGAAGCATAGGCATAAGCATTGAGATGAGCATTGCCGCAACGTTTTCAGGTGTTGCAAGATCAGGGTTTTCTACGCCTCTGTTTATATCGAATAAAGTTACTAATGAGCTCTTATAAGCATCGAGGAGTGCTGTCATCATAAAATATGCTTCTTGTGAGTTTGGTTCAGTTGACTTAAAATACATTTCGACATTTGGCGCGGGACCGGTTCGGGAGTCAAATTCCCCTACAAGCTCATCGAAATTTTGCGGAAATATTATTAATAAATCCGCTTCATTGTTGATAATATTCTCTTTAATGATATCGATTTCATTTGCGCCTGCAGACTGTATGGTCAATCCGAACATCGGCGCGCTTTGTACTATTGAAGCAGGTGTATTAACTGCAAAGATTTGAGAAGCGTGGTCTTCATCGGGAGAAAACATGTCTCCCATCAAAGTCCCCATAAAGGTATAGACTGCATAAATCATAATTGCAGGCAGCACGGTCATTAATATCATTCGCTTATCTGTGAAAAACCTTGTGAACTCTTTAGATATTATTGTAATGATGTTTTTCATTGCTCCTCACCTCCTTTAGCTTCCGCATAGAGGTCGAAGAAAACATCCTCAAGCGGTTTCTCGGCTGTGATATTTGCCAGAGAGTCGCAGACAATCATTTTTCCGTCAATAATTATTCCCGCTCTGTCGCATAATTTTTCAACCAAACTAAAGATGTGCGTTGATAGTACGACCGTTTTTCCCAGTGCTTTTTGCTCCATGAGAAAATCTGTCACAACTTTTGCGGTTATAACGTCAAGACCGTTTGTCGGTTCGTCGAAAATTACTATATTGGGGTCGTGTATTACGGAAATTACAAGTGATGTTCTTTGCTTCATGCCTGTAGAGCAATTCACGACTTTTACTTCGGCGAACTTGTTTATGCCAAACTTATCGAATAGTTCTTTTTTTCGTTTATCGCGGACTTCGGGGGTCAGGTGGTGGATTTTTGCGAAAAAGTCGAAAAGATAATTCGGCGTAAAGAAATCCTCCAGCTTTAATTCGCTGGTAAGAAATCCAATTTTTGACCGCACCCCTTCGGGGTCTGTTTTAATGCTTGAGCCGTCAACTATCGCATCGCCCGAATCGGCTTTTATCAAAGTTGCTAGCATGCGGAGTACGGTAGTTTTACCGGCACCGTTTGGTCCGAGCAATCCGAAAATTTCTCCTTCATGCGCTTCAAATGAAATGTGGTCTGCTGCTGTGATAGTTTTCTTTTTTGTGTTTTGCAATTTCTGTTGTTTTGCTGACAATCGAAAGGTTTTTGTCAGCCCTTCGGCTTTTAGGATTACACTCATACTTTTTGGTTATTCCTCTCATTATTTTAGTTGATAATTGAAAATTAAAGTTACAGCACAACGGGATATTTCTAACCTTGTCATTCTGCGCGTTAGTCGCAGAATCTATTATTGTATGTAGGTGGTCTATCGGACATATTGCATAGTTGCGATGTGGATTCTGCGACTTTGCGCAGAATGACGGAGGTGTCGTAATCTAGATTCTGCCCTCAATCTCCAATAGTTTCTTCTTCATGTTTATTCCGCCACCGTAGCCTGTCAGTGATCCGTCTGCACCAATTACACGGTGGCATGGAATTATTATCCATATAGGATTTTTATTATTTGCAAGTCCGACGGCGCGACATGCTTTAGGATTACCTATCGCCTGTGCTATTTGCTTGTAGCTTCTTGTTTTTCCGTACGGGATTGCTTGAAGTGCTTTCCATACCGATAATTGAAAAGCTGTACCGTGAGGGTTTATGGGTATGTCGAACTTTTTGCGTTTTCCGGCGAAATATTCATCCAATTGCATGGCTGCTATATCGGTCAGCGTACTCGCTTTCTTTTCACCGGTCGGGTCTGTGTGGCTCTGTGTTTTGACAGAGGTAACAGCGTTTCCATCGGATTCGATAGTTATTTTACCAAATGGCGAGTCATATGTATAGTATGTATTCCCCATAAGCACCATCCTTAGCATCATAAGTTAATACTGCCCCTTATTTTATCATTTATAACGAAATATATCAACCATTGCGTGATTTTTGGGGACGGTCCATCTTTTTTATTTCCTACGGACATAAAAGACAGATGAACCGTCCCCCTGTCTTTTGAACCGTCCCCCTGTCTTTTGAACCGTCCCCCTGTCTTTCTTGATTGTCGTTGCGTTATTTATCGAAAACTGGTATTATGGCAAATGAGAAAATAAGTGAGGTGGATTTATGTCAGCAAATGAGTATAAAGAAGGTTCCATAATTTATGGTAAAGGTGACACGCTTACGCACATTGCACTTATTGCAGAAGGCGAAGTTGAAGGCGTATTCGGAGGACACACCTTTTTATACGGCAAGACAGATGTAATAGGGCTTTGCGATATCACTTCCGATGTTCACTCGCACACTTACACTGCTTTGTCAGATGTTACTCTGCATCCTTTTCCCTGCGACGGTGTCAGCTCTTTAGATTCACTGATGCAAAAAAACGCGGACATCGCATATCTAATGGTAAACTCCATGTGCAAGCAAATTTCCGAGCTTATGCGGTATAAAACCCGTCTGAAGATGGACACTGACGGAGCGTTTGACATGGTGAACAACCTTTACGCAGAGTACAGCCGTCTATGTAAAACATATGCTTCAACACCCAAAAAGCTGCCCGGGCTAGAAGATATAGAGCCGTTTTCGGGGCATGATCCGATAGAAGACTGGGTGCAGGAATTCTATAATGAAATAACCTTCTTAAACCCGGCGACACATAAAGCGTTTTTCCATGGCAACCCCGGTATAGAAACAGGTTTTCTTCGCAGATGTGTAGCTGATGTTTCACAAATTTTACATGCATGCACGATGTATCATGAGTATCTTGACGGGATTTATTCACTTCTCTTAAACGACAACGGATATGATATGCTTTCGCTTATCTGTGAGTTGCATTTAAGCTCCGTTAAGATTGAAGGAGCAGATGATGAGATAGACCCGGTAATGGCGCAACTGACAGAAACCTTGTCGGATATGACAGGCATTAACTCCGATTACTATCAAAGCCGCCTGGACTCATATTGGGATATGCTCGAAGAAAGCCGGAACAAGCAGGATTATACATATACCGCTCCTATCGAGCAAGGCATGAACCAAAATCTTGTCGATTCGCTACTTGCTATTATTGAATATTCAGAGTGTGATGAGGATATAGCCGGGATTTTTACGGAGTGCGTAACCAAATATACAGAACTCACCGATAGAAACAGCTCGGATGATGATGTTCCCGAACTTCGCAGAACATTGACGAAAACTTATTATGTAGTACACAAACATGTTTTCCTGAAATACCTGAAAGACCCTTCACCGCCTACGGTTATTAAGATGTTTCTCAACTTCGGTTATGTTGATGCAACATTGGCAGGCTACGAAAACGCGAACTTCTTGTACTCAATCGCCGACACATATAAAGGAGACCCTGAGAATAATATCTTCACAATTTCCGAATGGCTGACGTCTATATACAATGGCGACAGAAACCCCAGTCTCAGTGAGTTTGATATGGACTTTACCGCATATTGCAGGGACCTGAAAAACCAAAAGCAGATAGACGCTAGAGAAGAAGCCCGTCTTTTGGCTGACAGGGACGAGCATCTTAAATACGAGATGGAAAATGCTTTCCCTGTGGTTAACAGAGTTACTTTCGGAAATCCGTCGAGGTTCTGTCCTGTTTATTCGAGCCACAACGTAATGCGAAGCCCCGAAGACACATTGGTCACCGCTGCTAAGGTCAAAGAGATTATTGATGAGATACGCGCTTTGGATTTTTCGGCGTTTTATCGTGAAACGGCTTACTCAAACCCGAAGATTGGAATTTCAGCCGAAACTGTAAATGTAGAGGTAATACCAAACTTCATCCTAATGCCGAATGTAGGTATAAGAGGTTCAATGTGGCAGGAAATCGAAGGCAGAATACGTACGACTCCCGCTCGTATCTTTATGCCTATATTCCTTGAAGGCGATTTAAAGCCTCTGGTAATCAAGCTTGTCGGCGAGTTCCGTTGGGAAATGTGCAGACGGATACAAGGTTCACGCTGGAACGATTTGACAGATCCGTCGCTCACCAGCTATTTCTGTGACTATTTGCAATTTTACATGAACAACCGCAGTATTGCGATGCAGACAATGACAGAGATCAGAAACGAGCTGTCGGCAGCAAGAAACAACTATAAGACTGTGTTTGTACAAAACTATCTGGTTTGGATTCTAAATGAATCAAGAGGTATGGCACGTCTCAACAGCATCGCTTTGGGGATTTTAATGACATTTTGCCCCTTTAATGCTCAAGTGCGGGAATCATTATCAAAGAACATGCGCTACAATGAAGCACTCAACCGCTTTAACGCAAAACGCCAAAAACGCGCCCAACGCCTAACTCTGCTCATAAAAAAACTGCAGCAATCAGGCAAAGGCATACCAAAAGAAATGATGGACGAATACGAATACGCAAAGCGGTAGAAGACAGGGGGACGAAGTGCCCCCTTACCAAACTTTCAGCACAACCGCTTCCCAGGAAGCCAGAAGACAGGGGGACGGTTCATCTGTCTTTATCCCTCGGATAAAGATAGAAGGACCGTCCCCCTGTCTTCTCACCATACCTTTAAGACTACCGCTTCCCAGGGTGCAAGGTTGCCGTCGTAGGTATCCCTGCCTACGTTTGTAACCACTACCTTTCCGACGAGGCTTCCTTCGAATGGTGAGGTTGCGGGTTTGTCGGAAAAGTTTAAGATTACAGAGAATTGTTCTTCACCCGGGATTGTACGGGTGTAAGCTATTACTCTTTTGTCAGAGTATACAGGAGCAAACTCACCATATTTTAGAGTGTTGCTTATCGCTCTGAAACCTATCATGCTTTTGTAAAATCTATAGATTGATCCTGTTCTTTCTTTTTGTTCTTCCACGTTGATTATAGCGTGGTTTTTGTTTATTCCGAGCCATGGCTCGCCTGTTGTGAAACCTGCACCCGGTTCAGCATTCCATTGCATCGGTGTACGTGCGTTGTCGCGTGAGCATGGCATTATCATCTTGTACCGCAACGATTGCGGAATCCAAAACTGTTTCAATAATCTATCAACACCCAATGTTTCCAAGTCATCTATTTGAGATATATTTGTAAACTCAAAATTGGTCATGCCGATTTCCTGCCCCTGATAAATAAAGACAGTACCTCGAAGCGTAAGTAGCAAGGTTGCAAGAAGCTTTGCACTGCGTTCCCAGTATTCACTGTCGTTGCCGTAATGTGAAACTATGCGAGGCTGGTCGTGATTTTCTAGATATACTGCGTTCCAATCGAGTCCTTGCTGCCATTTTGTTAAGATTCTCAGAAGCTTGCTTGCGTTAAACTTTTTCGGGATATATTTTTCCACCATTCTGTCAACTTGTAAATGATCGAAGTAAAATACCATGTCCAGCTCTTCCCGCTCGGGATCACTGAGCATTTTTGCGTCACGAAGACTTACAAAAACGGATTCTCCTACCGTAAAGCAGTCGAAGTGGGATAAAACGTCCCTGTGGAGTTCTTGTAGTATTTTATGCATTCCCTCCTGCGAGACAAAGTGTTCACGCCCTGTTATCGCTGTTCGGTGTATACCGTCTTCAAACGAAGTTTTATATATCAGGTTTATAACGTCGCATCGAAATCCTGCCGCTCCTTTTTTTAACCAAAAGCGCATTATATCTTTTATTTCCTCAATGACCTTCGGGTTGCGGTAGTTTAGGTCGGGTTGTGCTTCGTGGAACAGATGCAGGTAATATTCGTCACTTTTCGGGTCGTATTCCCATGCATTTTCACCAAAAAACGTTGTCCAGTTGTTTGGCGGTCCGCCGTTAGGGTTAGCGGGCTTCCAAATGTAATAGTCACGGTAGGGACTGTCTTTGTCGCAGCTTTTTATGAACCAGTCATGTTCATCCGACGTGTGGTTTATGACAAGATCCATGATTATCTTAATGTCTCGCTTCTTTGCTTCCGCAAACAGGTGTTCCATATCAGCCATCGTTCCGAACTTCGGGTTGATATCTCGATAATCGCTGATGTCATAACCGTTGTCGATATCGGGTGATTTATATACTGGTGAAAGCCAAATAACTCCGACTCCAAGCTCTTTAAGCTCATCAAGCCGGGATATAATACCCGGAATATCGCCTATCCCGTCACCATTAGAATCTTGGAAGCTACGAGGATATATCTGATAAACAATCCGCTCTTTCCACCATTTACTCATGCAAGCACTCCATCTGTAGTGTTTTTTGACATTATACCAGAAATCTGCGTGCTTTTTCAAGTAGGTTGTCAAGGATATCGCCGTCTAGTCGGCGAAGTCGATGGTGCTTACACTCTTTTTTTATTTGATATACATTTGCTAATTACTTCCCAAATAACCCCCGCAGCAATCAACGCGATGAATGAAATAGTCCAAATAATCCACCAATTATTTGTTGCCCCGCCTCCTTGGTCTACTCCATCGACATTGAATATTATCCCCAGTGCAAAACCGCCGATGTAGCCCACAACGGTACTAATCATTACTTTACGCCCGTCAAAAATTGCGGCAAGAATTACGGTGACAATACCGACAACAAGTAAAAGTACCGGATACTGATATGAACCATGCGATTCTATAAATGTAAACCTGCATAGTATGAAGCATAGGCACAATGCTATAACTGTACCGACAGCCCAAAAGATTCTCTTTTTATAAGTGCTTTTCATTGTAATACTCCTCTATTGGTTTGTAGTGCAAGCGTTGAAACGAACAAATGCTGTAAACAAAACCCGGTACTTTAGACGATTTCATCAAAAAAAAGTTCCGATAGTTATGATAAACTTTTGAGTCATTACAAAGTCAACAGCTTAAAGACAGGGGACGGTTCATCTGTCTTATCTAAGGTACGAATGAGCAAAGACAGATGAACCGTCCCCCTGTCTTGTCCCCCGTCTTGAAAAAGCGGACTGTATGAAGTATACTTGTGTCCAAAGAGATTTGTGACAGGAATGGGGGTTGCTGAATAATGCCAATTTATACTATTATCGCGGGAGTTAACGGTGTTGGAAAATCAAGTTTGACCGGTGTATTAAAAGCCGAGCGCAATGATCTTGGTTATGTAATCGATGTAGATAAGATTGCTTTTTATAGCGGTCTCAAACCTGTCGATGCAGGAAAGGTAGCAATCAGAAAAATTAACGAGTTTCTTGTTAAGAACGTATCGTTCGGACAAGAAACGACACTTTCGGGTATAAGAGTCGAGAAAACTGTAAAAGAGGCAAAAGAAAAGGGTTATATTGTTCGGATGCTTTATATATGCCTTAATACTTGCGACGAGTCTGTGAAACGAATTGATAATAGGGTCAGTAAAGGCGGTCATAATATACAAACCGATGATGTCAGGCGGCGTTACGGAAAGAGATTTGACGATTTAACAAAAGTACTTCCATACTGCGATGAAGTTCATTTATTTGATAACGAAAACGGTTTTGTTGCCGTTGGTGAGTATAAAAATGGCGAGATTATATGCAAAGGAGACAATAAACCGCAGTGGCTCGAAGAGTTGATAGCCTATTTATCGCCGCATAAATAGTTTTGACGATTACAAAAGCTCACAATACAGTTTTGCTTATTAAGCATATTCAGAAGCACATATTATTTGCTTCCAATAATTCAGTTCTGCCAATGATTCGTTAAAAATGGTGTTGTCATCGATTTCCTTTATATAAAACCCATCATCTTTTAATGAAGAAAATGAAAACATGAGATCTTGACAATTTAGAGTTTCAAAGAGGCGTAATTCCTCGTAGTTTCTGGTATAGAGGCTTTGTCCCCATGCAGAATAAAACCACGGTAATGTTGTATAGAGCATGATATGTTTTATGCGATTATCAAATACTCTGAGAAGGAGCGGCATTGTCCCATGCACCCCAGTTTCAACAACAAAAATATTCGGGGATTGAATGTCTGATAGTATTTTTATGATTGCATCGCTTAATAGTTCGTTATCTTCCACCGCTATTCTTATTTGCTCTTCTGAAGAATCTTGAAACATGTATGGAGTATTTTCAGTATCATATAAAGCAGTATACACAGCATCGCAGATGCTATTATATATTAAATCCCCGTTGCCGAACTGAAATAGAAACTTTCTTCCTATTAATAACGGTATTGCAAGTTTTGTATTATCTTTATTCCACTTGTTGAAAGCCAGATATGGAAGCAATGTGTCACGCAGCAGGAATATTACTGCCGTGTCCGGGGGGATTGATTCGTAAACCCATCGGCTAAAAGAGTGTATCTTCTCATAAAAAGAATTGCTTTTTATTTTTAGTAATAGGCTTGCTCGTTCCGGTGATTCCGATATTGAATCAAGATATTGCTGCAAGGGTATTTCATTATGTTTGTAACTCAACTCGTTGTAAACAGGTGCTTTTTTGATTAGCAAAAATGGTGAGTCGCGATTTGAACTGATAAATGTCTCTAAAGTCTGTGTAGCTTGCAAACGATTCTGAAACAAATCGTATGTATCGCAATAACCTTCATCATTTATATCTTCCAGAAACTTATGTAGGACTTTTGCTTCATGTACTGTTTCTTTCAGGGCATTGCCCTTTTCTTGTAATCGAACATAATAATCCAATCTCTTTTTATACCATTCCAAGTTGTATGTAATAAAATCCATAACACTCTCATAACTAATATAAATACACGAACATCTTGATTCTGTGCAATCGTAGACTACCTAACGATTATACCGCATCATTGTACCGCAGATAGTTTGCATTATCAAGATATTCGCGTTTTTGTTTAGCACAAGTCTGTTATGCTTATAACCTAATCAACAAATATGCAAGAAAAGAATTGTACTTATTTCCTATGAACGTTCTGATACATATCTTCCGGCGCGGCTTTGGATAATTCTGATGGTATTATCTATGTCGTTGGTGCCGTTTAGATAGTCAATCACACCCTCCATGTCATAGCTGGGGTATTCATGGCTCTAATGTATACATCGATAAATGCGAAGCCGAGTTGATCAAGAATTATTTCAGGCACCAGATACAACTCCTCCCAATGTACACTTCAAGTTCATGCCGATATTAATTCCGCAGAATGTTGAATCATCAAGATTTAAAATAAGCTTCATCAGTTCACTTTGATTGTCACCAATATACAATACTGTTCCCATCTGACTTGTTCTGCTATCCTTACGCATAGCTATATAACTGTCTGGATAACGCTCTGATGCTTCATTGTCTGACATGCGAAGGTTCCCAATACTCTCGTACATTATACTCATCCTTTCCCATAAATGCTGTATATTTCTACTGCCTATTATACTACCGCAGAAAGAAAAAGTAAAGATTTCATCAATGCTTTCATAATCAACTATATTCTTGTAATGTCTGTATTTCTAAGTCATGGGACAGATGAACCGTCCCCTTGTCTCGTGATCTGTCAGTTTATCACCTGCTGCTCGCTCAAGTATCTTTGCAGGCGGTTTTGCATGATTTGTGCGGTTTCTTCCGCAGTTTTCGCATCATCGTAAAATGCTGCAAGGTCTCCTGCTATAATATCCCACAGCTCGGGACTGTATCGGGCATAGCCGGATTGCGCGGATGTAACTATAGATCGCAGATTGTTTGCTGCAACGTCTGACATTGGAGTCAATGTTACTTCGTAACTGATAGGTGTTCCCGCAGCAGTCATATCTGTCAGAAAATGCGTTGGTGGCATTTCAACAAGATTGCCGGAAGAAAGATCGAGTATATAGTGTGGTGCCGGAGCATCAGCGACTAAAGCTTCAAATAAATCTATACGCAAGGGGAATCCGAAATTACTGCCCATGTAAACCATCGATGACGGTGTTGCCGGTAACAGGAAGCCCCGCAGAAACTCCCAAGCACCATCCGGATGTTCCGAAGAAGCATTTATCCCCATTTCAACCATTGTCTCAATGATATGCACACCCCCGTTAATTGAGGGAAAACCAATAACTTGCAAATCATTGCCAAAAAGTTCCGCAGCAAGATGATAGTCTTCAAGCTCGAACAAAGTTACCGCTCTCAGGGCTTGCTCACCCCGTAGTATCCTCAGATACTCATCCGGATGAGAACGGAGTATCGTCCCTACCTCTTCCCATGTCCGGGGAAATTTTCTCGAAAGTTCAAGAACCTCAATGAAAGCGGCATTATCTAAGTCGGCTGTATATGTATGCATATCAAGAAAACCCATGCCGGAGAACCTGACAATGTCGCTGATAAATAACAGGCTCATCATATGTGTACCTATAGGATGTGATAAACCGGATGACCCTTCGACTAACGCAAGAAGCTCCGAAAGTGTCCATTTGTCGATATGCCCTACAGTCTCTGCCGTACCTATCATTGTTCTTATGCTAACGCCATTGGTTATCATCGGTAATATACCATCCGAATTCTCTAAAGCCAGCAAAAAATTAGAGAAAAAATCCGCACGGTTAATCACCGGATCATTATCAATAAACGGGTATAAATCCAGATATGGACCTTGTTCAGGCAACATATTGAAGCTGTTAAGTATCAAATCGGGACCACCACCCGTCATCAAATCAATCTGCAGTCGGGTAAGCCCCGCCTCCCAGCCACCTGCGAACTGCGCATAATCTTCAACAACAATCCGGTAAGCTGTGTTATTTAAGTTAAACTCCACCACCGCTTCAAGGGTTTCATTAGGAATATGCACACCCCCTAAGGTCAGCGTTATCTTCCCGGTAAGATCAACTCTTGGAAATGGGTTTAAAATATAGAGCATAATGCCTTGACTATCATAGTTACCCTGCTGCTGCAGTAAAACAGATATGCTCCCATCGCTAAACATACCAATATAAGCATCTTGCAAATTGACAAGCCCTGTTTCGACCCAACTGAGCAGAGTGGTTTGCTCATTTGTTTGAAGACTATAGCCATAGAGATAATCCCTGTCGGAAATAATCAAATCAAAATCAGTGCTTCCCGCAGGAAAAACAGCGGACGAGATTCCACAATTAACCGGATGTGTGCTGACCCAAGATTTGCTGATGAGATCGACTTCTCGTAACACGGTATCATCTTCGTGAATGTCAAGCACAAGCACACGGTCATCCTTTGTCGCCACCATACTATTGGCACTGCGATGAGTGTCAGCATTAAGATGAAGCTCTGACACTGATTCATTCATGGAATTTATAATGTGTAGTGTGATACCCCGCTCATCGTGTGCGGTAATTGCTATGTTACCACTTTCTGTTATAACAACTTGTAGTATGTCAAACGCATGAGCAAGGTCTTGCAGTAATTCTGTATAATACTTTTTAACCAACTCGGTGCCTTCAATGTCATACTCTGCATAAAAATAGTTTCCGGCAATACCAAAATCGGTTGTGTTCCACTGCATCGCAAAAACAGCAATAGTATCGTTGTCTTTGATTCGGAAGCCTTTAATGTTCACATATTGGTCAAAAGGTACCTGTGTTCGCCAACTCTCATGCCCGTCAACGGTTAGGCTCACAACCGTAAGAGTCGTCCGGCTATATAACTCTGATGACTCCCACTCAACATAACAATAGTAAATGCGGTCGTTTTGTACCACCACGGCTTCCGGTTTTATATCTCCGAAATCAGGTAATACTACTGGATTTGACAAGTAGATGTATGTGTCGAAATAAGTCGTTGTAACAGAGTTCTCGTCTATTTCCGATTTGGCACAAGCGGTAAACAATAGCACAAAAAAGCAAATAAAGATTGTTAAAATTCGTTTTCTCATAACAGAAGCTTTGTAACTACTCATACCATCATCCCATCTCCAAAATTAATTTCCTCATGCAATTTTGACAATCATTACTCATCTAACAGTAATACAACAGCAAAATACGTTAGAAAGTCTGAATAATCAAGCAGTTTGACATTTTTCATGACTGATTTTAGAAATGCTGCTTATACTATCCGTTTATCATATATTTCTATATCGAACCCCTAAGTAAGTACCTACTCTTGTTCGTCGAAGTATCGTTGTACACGATTTTGGATAATTCTTGCTGTGTCTGCTGATGATCTTATGCCATTTAAGAATGATTGAACTTCTTCGTCTATAATTGCTGCTATTATACTGTTGAAGCGTGAACCTGCAACGGCACTGTCGATTATTGAGCGGATTTCCAGTGCTTCTTCTTCAGTCATAGCATATATTTCTATGCCAAACTGAATTTGCGGCTCTTCATCTCCGGCTACAGCACCGATTCTCGGGTCATCAAACTCCCAAAATTTCGGAGTCATTGATTCGGCGATTAGCTCGTCAAACAAATCAATACGCAATGGAATCACAGATGAAGGTGAAATAAAATAAGCATCCGGCAACAGCAATCGCCTTACAAAACTCCACGCAGCTTCCTGATTTGGCGAGTTGGCATATATGCCGATGTCTCCCCATGGTTTGATATTGACAATATTTTGTCCTCCTGCGGGAGCCGGAATCCCTACGGCAACAATATCTCCTATTACTGCCTGTGCGATTCTGAAAGTATTAATATCATATAAAGATAATCGCACCAACGTCTGGCTTCCGTCACGAAGCCTTTTATACTCATCTGCCATATCCAAATATCTCCGGTCAGAATCATCAGGTAATCGTTCTGCGACTTCTAACAAATTGATAAACTCTTCATTATCAAAATTCGCTTTCCCGTTATCCCAATCAATAAAAGAATTGGAATCTCCCAAAATGACATGTATAAAAAAGCTTTTTGTATAAAGCTCACCGGCTAAGCTATATGGGCTTGATTCATCAAGGTTTTGCAAAATACTATCAAATGTAAGCGGAGTTAATAGCTGCGCAGTTCCACGCAACGCTATCATAGTAGATATCGAAAACTCGTTTGTGACGAATGGCAGTGTGCCGTCGGCTCTCTCCATAGTTTTTAGTACATTCGGGAAAAAATCTGTGCGGTTAATAGAAGGGTCTGCATCAATAAATGTATAAAGGTCAGCCAGAAATTCGATGTTTCCGTAAAAATAATTATTTACAATGATGTCCGGACCCCTGCCGGTTATCAGCTCAACATTCATACGAAGCGAGCTTCCTTCATAGCCCAAATCCTCTGAAAAGTATTCTCGTATCTCAATCCGGTAATCGCTGCTTTCCAAGTTAAATGCAGCAATCTCGTTTAGTAGTTCCTGTCGAAGAAACAGACCGCCAATAGTTATTACCGTTCTTTGCAAATCCGCATCTGCCCGTAAGTTGCGCTTTAGCATAGTCAGGTGTGTAAAAACGCTACTGCCGCCGATGGTTTGTACATACTCTGACTGCATTACAAAAATGTCATTATTGGAAAGCATGCCGATATGATGCTGCGGTGACACAACAATCCCTGATTCAAGCCAGTTAATGAGTGGTGTATATTTACTCAACTCCAGCACATATCCGACAAGATAACCCTCGGAAATAACGAAAAAGTCAAAAGGGGATTCGGTTTCTGCCGGAACTACTTGCTCAGCGCTGTTAATGGAAAGTTGGTATGTATCACCCCAACTGCCTATTATAAAATCAATTTCCCGTAAGGAGCTTGTTGACCCTGCGGTAAAAATAGCCGCAACACGATTATCTCTCAACCGTGTAATTCCCTGTATTGCATTTGTATCAATCTCGCCTAGTAAAATTCCGTCAGTGGTAAGTATATAGAGTGTTTGATTGTTATTGTTGCCGGTCACTACAGCGATGTTGTCTTCTGTTATAACGACATACTCAATTTGGGTAAAAGAATCCGAATATCGGGGAATGTCGAGTAACTCCCGGCTTAAGATTTCTGTGCCATGCCCGTCATATACAATATAGTGAATTGTTGCAACATCGTTGATATCAACAGTAGAGACAACAAGAGCATAATGATTGTCTTTTGTAATGAATAACCCTTTTGCTTCATGCAGTCTGTCCGATACGGGAAAATGGACCTCAACGCGGCTTTCCCCGTCAGGCATCAGTTTTGCTATTGTAAGATTCATATAATCGTGATACCAGTAAACAATGTGCTCACCATGCGCTATTGCACCGCTAACAGGGTATCTGAACATATCTGAGTTGCTGATACTTATTTCATGTGGAATATAGATGTATTTCTCAATATCAGTATTGTCAATATTGTCCGTGTTGTTCAGAAATGAACCATCTTTGTCATCGTTGTCGGCATTGCGGCATGCTACGAGAGTGAACACGATTATTACAAATAAAAGTGTCGATATCAGTTTCTTTGATGTTCCCATAACTTTTCCTCATTGTTGAATACGGAAATATTTTAGCAAATTTATACAGGACTTCCTACTTATAATAGTGTGGTACAGGGACTTGGTTCGTATACTTATGTTACATAGTAATTTGTTAAGCTTACTTGATTAGCTAAATTTCAAAATAAGCCCTCACTACATATATGTATCCAAACTGGCAAAAAGGGAAAATGTAATATTAATTCTGTATGTTTCCATTTTTCATATCCTTTTCACCCTAAAGGGATGAAATGACTCCCCCGGAGTTCTTGTGCAAACCCGCGGAAGTCAGATGCTCGCCCGGCTTCAATGTCTGCAATGCCTTCATCTATAACTTCATAAAGAGCATTTAGTGCTGTTATTCTATTATAGTCTTCAATACTTAGCAAAATATATCGACCTCGTCCGTGCTTTGTTAATATAACCGGACGATTTTCTGTATCTATAGACTTCATAACCTCTGCCATATTTTGACGTAAATCAGATACCGGTCTAACATCCGGCAATGTGCTTGTTCTCATAATATTCACTCCAATCGATATTGTACGTTAATTGTAACATATTAACGTACAATAATCAACATGTTGTTCTATAAATATCTCATCAATGCTTTCATAATCGACTATATTCTTGTAATGTCTGCATTTCTAAGTCATGGGACAGATGAACAGTCCCCTTGTCTTCTTTCTTGTGTCTGAAAACTTGTCCACCCCTGTCCAAAATTTACAGGATACTGTGTATCAGAATTTTTCGTAGAAGGTTAAAATTAGAGCATAATTTGTACAAGAAGTTGAGAAGGCGAGGGGATAACTATGAATGCATCAAAGAGAATTTATAACATACCTGTAATATTCATCCTCACTCTCACCGCTCTTTCCGGCTGTCAATCCATAACTGCAGCGCAGGACAACACAAATGAACTCGATACGCCACCGATGGAGGTGGTCTCAACCACTTCGAAACCATCACATGATATAATTATTGATATACCCGATGAGCCCGTGTTTAATAATAAGCCCGATATACCTGTATCTAATGTGGATTATTATTTGGACTATTACACAGATTTCCTGCGTGACCGGATAAACAACCGGTTCATTCGCTTCGAGTATTGCACAAAAGATGATTTGAATCTGACACTTGTATTTTATGAGTGCTTTTTGCTTAAAGCACCCTGGGGCGATTATTACTATGTCGAAAACATCAGCGACATTGAAAGATCTGAACTTCTGGAGTATTTGAGCATTGATGGTAATGATTACATTGAAGATATCACCCGTTGCTATGTACCCGAAGCTATTGATTTTATACGTTATATGACAGGTTATGAATTCAGTCGCGAAGAGTTGGGTGCAGCTCTAAACATCGATGGTTATCAGTGGACATACTTGGAAGATCGGGATGCTTATTACTTAATATGCGGCGACACCGAATATAGGTTTGTGACTTGTGATGAGGTTGTTGAGTTAAATGATGGGCAAAAGAATATTTATTATGTCGATGAAGCAGGTCAACGCGCTGTGCTGACCATAGAGGAGATTGATGGACGAATCGTCTTCATATCGAACCGCTATCTTTGATTGCCTCCGGATGATTCTGCGAAGCTGATAGAGGATAACACATGATTAAGCGTAAAACTCGTCCAAATAATTGGGGTGAAAGAAATGAAAAGAATAATATCAATATGTTGTATGGGCGTAGCCGTGGTTTTAATGTCGTTGCCTTATGGCGTACAAATGCAGTTTGTATCTGATCCGGGTCCGCCTATGGAATTTGTGTCTTTCTACTATTCTTATTTCAGCGTGATGCCGATAGGATATGCAAATTGGTTTCCGATTATAACCGTTCTACTATCTATTGCTGTTTTGTTAATGCTTGTTATCAGGGCGGTAAAGCAGAAAAAGGAAAATAATTATACAGTGAAACCCTTGATGATTTGTCTAACAATCTGTATAATTGCGTCATTGTGTTCATGGCTGATTTTCAATGCGGTAAGTGTGATTGGGGTCATTGTGCTTGCTCTCCATATAGCAACGCTTGCACTACAAATCAACTATAAGAAGACATAAGACAGGGGGACGGCATTGTAGTTTGTAACGAGTCCGGTTTACTTTCAGATTACGGTGAATTGCCGGAATCTATCCGCTTCCAAACAGCCTGCGGAGTCGCACTTGCGGTAATAATCCATGAGCCAATTCCGGCTGTGGAGATTGAACCTTTTACTTGCGTCCTTCGCAAGCCGAAAGAGAACTCGCGACTTCTTCCCAATCCTCCAGCAGCTCATCCAACTGCGTTTTCAGAGCCGCCTCTTCTTCATCAAGCTCCATCAGTCTTTCATAATCTGTCGCATGCTCCGTCTTTAACTTATCCAAGACTTCAATCTCTTCTTCAAGTTTCTCTATCTCACGTTCCAGTCTTCTTTGCTCTTTTTGAGCATCAGACGGTTTTACCTTCGGTTTTCCATAATAACGAGCTTTACTTTCCTGCTTTTTGTCCTTCCCGGACAGACTCCCCATCCGTTGCACGGATTTCTCACTCCCTGTCGCACGGATTGGGATTGGAACCGTCCCCTTATTCTGCACCTTGTCCCGCTTCCATGCAACATATTTTTCATATGTACCTTGAAAATCTGTAAAATCTCCATTATCCAGTTCCCAGATACGGGTTGCGAATCTGTTGATAAAGTATCTGTCGTGTGAAATGAATAAAAGCGTTTCATCGTATTGCGAAACAGCATTTTCTATCCATTCACGTGAATCGAGGTCGAGATGGTTAGTCGGTTCGTCAAGGATTAGCAGGTTTATCTCGCTGTTCATCAGCATACACAACCGCAAACGGCTTTTTTCGCCGCCTGACAAGTCCCCTACAAGCTTAAACACGTCTTCACCCGGAAATAAATACGCTCCGAGCCTGTTTCTTGCTGTTTGCGGATTCTCATTTTGCTCATATATAAGAGTGTCCAGAATAGAGCGGTTCGGATTATCAAACGTGATAATCTGCGGCAAATACGCCGGCTTTACTGCAGGACCGCGACGGGAAAATCCGGAATCCGGTTTTTCCTGCCCCATAATTATTCTGACCAGTGTTGTTTTTCCCGTTCCATTATCCCCTATTATCGCTATCCGTTCCCCGCCTTGAACAAAAAGCTCATCAATGTCTATGAGTAATCTGTCACGGATGGGGTGATTTTTATGATTAAAGGATTTTGTCAGCCCCTTTATAACCAGAACCTCATCGCCGCGAAAATCTCTCTCGGAAAACCTTGCGTGCATTTTTTTATCTTTGTCAGGTCTGTCAGTTTTGACCGCACGCTCCGCGCGTGTCCTTAATGCGAAGGACTTTTTCATTAGTGTACTATTTCCGATTCCCCATTGATGCAATCTGTCCGCTGATGCATGAAGACGCTTTGATTCAGCCTGCTCACGCTTGAATTTCTCAAGCTGCTCCTCAAAACGCCGCTTCTTTTCAACAACATAATAGCTATAGTTGCCGCTGTAAAACTCAGCTTTTCCGTTGTTAATCTCTATTGCCCGATGTATTGTTTTGTCGAGAAAATACCTGTCGTGCGAGATAATAAGCACAGTACCCTTAAATTTAAGTAAAAACTCCTCAAGCCACATTGTCGCATTTAAATCGAGATGGTTTGTAGGTTCATCAAGCAAAAGTATGTCAGTTTTTTCAAGAATCAAACGTGCAAGGTTTATTCTGGTTTTTTCACCGCCCGAAAGTGTGTTAAACAACTGTTCCCTCTGCCGGTGCGGAATTTGTAAACCATTGACTACACGGCCCAGCTCTGTCTCTATCATATACCCGCCCAAGCGGTCAAACTCAAACGCAAGAAAGTCATAGCTACGCAATATCTCTGATGCGTTATCGCTCTGCATTTGCTCTTCAAGTTGTTCCATCTCCGTTTTTATAGCATAAAGTCTCGAAAAAGCTGTCTGCAACACATCTTCCGCAGTGTAATCCGCAGGAAACACCGGTATCTGAGAAATCATACCAACCACTTTGCCTGCAGGTATTATAATATTACCCTCGTCTTCCGAAAGCTCCCCGGTAATTATCTTGAGAAGAGTGGTCTTGCCGGCTCCGTTTTTTCCCAGCAAACCAATACGTTCACCTTCATTTACCTCAAAAGTGATATCGTCAAGAATATCTACGCCCTCTTCAAATGCCTTTTTTATGTTTTGTACTGAAATATCAATCATACGGCTATTATATCATAGCTGTCGCAATACATCACGAGTTTCAGATATGTTAGATACAGCGTTATGATATATGTATTAATCAATATATGATAACTGCTTGCAGTTATTAGAAGACAAGAAGACAGGGGGACGGTTCATCTGTCTTGTATCCCCCTACTGCCAGCGGCGTTTTGACATTATGGATAAATGTATATATACTGTCTTTGTCTTCTTGTCTTGATGTCTTGAGACAGATGAACCGTCCCCCTGTCTTCCTTGTCTTGCAAAAAGAAATAGAGGAATATAATATGATGTTAAACATCGTGATGGTAGAGCCTCAAATACCTCAAAATACGGGGAATGTTGCAAGGACTTGCGCAGCCACGGGTTCACGACTGCATCTTGTAGGACCGATGGCTTTTGAGCCTGACGATAAAAAGCTGAAACGGGCAGGGCTTGATTACTGGCATTTATTGGATATAACATATTATACCGATATCTTTGAGTTCTTTGACAAGGTTTCAAACGGTTTGCTCAGAGCAGCTTATGAAAATCCGGGCAAAGAGAAGAATTGCAAAAACGATAATTGCAAAAATAATAGCGAATATGGAAACGGTATCCACAAAACCTGTTACCCAGATACATCCGCACACGAGTTCTACTACTTCACTACAAAAGCCGCACATATTTACACAGAACCAAACTACGGCGATAATGCTTACCTATTCTTCGGCAGTGAAACAAAGGGATTGGACGAATCCCTCCTCTACAAGAACCCGGAACAATGCGTCCGCTTCCCTATGCTACCCGATGCAAGAAGCATGAACCTATCTAATACCGTAGCAATAGGAGTCTTCGAAGTCCTGCGCCAATGGAACTTCTCCGGGTTGCAAAACTACGGGAAAATGGCAGAATGAGAAAAGTAAAGTTTGCCGGAGGACGGCTCCATCCCCTACCCCAGAATAAACCGTGCTATTTTATCCTTCCTCGCCGTGGGATTCATATGCAAAATCCGCTCGGTTATAACTTCAACAGCTTCATCTTCATCAATACTATCTGCAATATCAAACACTTCTTTGCCCCAGAACGATTCTGCTGTGCAAAACACTGTTGATGAAAATCCGTACATTTCGCCTTTTTTTGATACATTATAATATATATCGCAAATGGTCAGATACATTTTCATTTGCAGCTCAGTTAAAGCACTGTCGAATCTTGATTTATCTTCTCTTGAGAATCTCGCTAAACGTTTAATTTCGTGAAGCGCAAGCCGGTCATACTCCGATACCGTATCATAAATACGCTTGGCAAAGTTGCTTATAACCCCGTCATAATAATCATCTTCAAATTCTCTTCCTTTGCGCCTCGCCGCAAGGAAATAAGGATACCACTGCCTCGTGATATATCCCGCTTTACGGAAGAAAACCTTTGAGTATGCGATATCGTCACGCTCGCTTAAAACACGGATCCGCCACTCCCACGGGTCGGTGTCGGGATTCCCTGTGTGCCACTCTATGCCCGTATCATCTTCTGCACCCCATCCATATCGGAATAAACCGAAAACCCCTTCATCTTTTCCACCTATCGCACCCGAGAATCCGGCGTCCAGCAAAGAATCAATAAACTCTGTGTAGTTACTAATCATTTCAAGCCTCCTTCTACCACGCTTCAAAATAAATATGCATTAGAGCATTTATAATACCACACAACCACGTCACCTGTATGTCATGTTTGTGTGATTTTTGAAGACATGGGGACGGTTCATCTGTCTTGACTGGAGTTTGATAAGGCAAGACAGATGAACCGTCCCCATGTCTCCCCCCACAGAAAAAGTTGCTTTCCCTCACTTTGAGGGAAAGCAACTTTTTTGCCGATTCAGCTAAAACGGATTCTCCGTCGGGTATGGCAGACATGCCGGTTGGTTGTAGGAGATTTTCGGGACACCCAGATTCTTGAATACTTCGAAGATTGCTTTTCCGTGGTGGCCGAAGGCTACTGCTCCATGGTGGGGGTATCGGTCGGCTATCAGGACGTGGCGGTAGAAGCGTCCCATTTCTTTTATTGCGAATATGCCTATGCCGCCGAAGGATTGTGTCGGTACGGGCAGAACTTCGCCGTTTGCGATATATGCAGTCAAGCCGCCTTCGGCAGATCCTTGTACGCGGAAGAATGTGATTTCTCCAGGTTTTATATCGCCTTCCAGAGTTCCTCTTGTTACATCGGGTTCTTTGCCGGGTTCGATCAGGCGGTGCATTATCAGTTGATATTTTAGTGTGCCCTTACTAAGGTGGCACATCGGAGTATTTCCGCAATGGAAGCCCATAAAAGTGTCTGTATGGGTATAATCAAACTTGCCTTTGATATCTTTTTCATACATATCGGCAGGTACGGAGTTATTGATATCGAGAAGTGTCACAGAGGTGTTGCTAACGCAAGTTCCGATGTATTCGGACAGAACACCATAAATATCAACTTCGCATGATACAGGTATTCCTCTCGCTGCCATACGGCTGTTTACGAAACATGGTACGAAGCCGAACTCTGTCTGGAATGCAGGCCAGCATTTATTTGCAAATGCCACATATTCACAGCTTCCTTTGTTTTCTTCGGCTAAATCCAAGAGTGTGATTTCAAATTGCGCAAGCTTCGGCAGTATGCCGGGCATTTTGTTTCCGTCACCCAGTTCTTTTTCCATGTCCGCAATTACTCCCGGGATACGCGGGTCATCTTTGCGGGCATTAAATGCAACAAGTAAATCCAGCTCGGAATTTTCTTGTATTTCAACACCCATGTTAAATAGTTGCTTTATTGGTGCGTTACATGCCAGGAAGTCTTGCGGGCGCGGTCCGTATGAGAGGATTTTCAAGTTTGATACTCCGATGATTGCTCTGGCAATCGGGACAAATTCATCAATCATCCCGGCGATTTCTTTTGCTGTACCCACCGGAAACTCGGGTATGTAACCTTTCAGGTTACGAAGTCCGAGATTATATGAACAGTTGAGCATACCGCAGTATGCGTCGCCGCGTCCGCCCATCAGCTTGTCGGCGGCATCTTCTGCAGCAGCAACGAACATCGTCGGGCCGGGGAAGTGCTTTGCGATAAGTGTTTCCGGTGTTTCCGGACCGAAGTTGCCCAGAAAAACTACAAGCGCGTTTACACCTGCGGCTTTAACATCTTCAACGGCTTTTAGCATGTCCTTTTCGTTTTCTACCGTTGTTTTACATTCATATATGTCTCCATGTGCCGCTACGATTGCTTTGCGACGTTCTTCGGATAATTCAATCACGAAACAGTCGCGTGATACGGATATAATACCTAGTTTAATTGTTGGGATGTTTGTCATTTGTTTTCCTCCTGTAAGTATAAATAGTTACTTCTGCCCGTAATATGCATTTCTGCCGTGTTTGCGTAAATAATGCTTATTAAGCAGCTCCAGTTGCATGGGTTGTAAGTTTGGAGCTATCATTATACCATGCCATGCCATAAATGCAATCTCTTCGAGGACTACTGCGTTATGGACTGCTTCTGCAGCATCTTTTCCCCATGTGAACGGACCGTGGCTGTACACAAGTGCCGCAGGGATTGTATCGGGGTCAATCCCCGAAAAACTTTCGATTATAACTTTGCCTGTATCCCTTTCATATTCATCGGTGATTTCTTCGGGTGTCATTTTACGCGTGCAAGGTATGCTTCCATAAAAATAGTCGGCATGTGTTGTCCCAAGTGCAGGGATTTCCATACCTGCCTGTGCGAATATTGTCGCCCAACGGCTGTGAGTGTGTACGATACCGCCGATGTTGGGAAACGCCTTGTATAACTCCAGATGAGTTGCTGTGTCAGATGAAGGTGATAGATCACTGTCTACGATTTTACCGGTTTCAAGCTCAACAGTGACCATATGCTCTGCTGTCATTCCATCATACTCAACACCGGACGGCTTGATTACAACAAGTCCTTTTTCACGGTCAATGCCTGATACATTGCCCCATGTAAATGTGATCAGTCCGTATTTTGGTAAAAGTAAATTTGCTTCCAATACTTGTTTTTTAAGATCATTTAGCATGGTTCTTTATACTCCTATTTGGAAATATTTTTGTCTGCATTTTTCCACTCAGGACAACCCCCGGCTCTTCGAGCCACCCCCTTCCGCGGAAGGGGGCATAAGATTATTCTCTTAACCCCTGTTTGCCAAAACTTCCACTGCCGTGTGTTCAACTTCCAATGCAGATTTATAGCGGGACAGGTATTTTTCGTAACCCTTTACGTCTTCGGGGTCGGGAGTTATTGTTGTTACTTCCGAGCCTGCAAATATTTTATCATCAAGGAAATCTTCCAAGGATTCATCCTTTTCTTTGTTTACTGCGTATGCTGCAAGCAGTGCTATGCCCCATGCTCCACCTTCTCCTGCAGATTCCATAACTGCAATCGGGATGTTCAATACGCCTGCCATTAGCCTTTGACCTACGACAGGTGTTTTGAAAAGTCCACCGTGACCGAGGAGCTTTGATACTTTTACGCCTTCTTCCGTTAAGATGTCCATACCTATTCTTACTGTTGATATTGATGAGAATAATAAAGACCTCATAAAATTCTCTATGGAAAAATTACTGTCCGGAGTACGCGCAAACAGCGGACGTCCTTCGGTGAATCCCGTCATGTGTTCTCCTGCAAGGTAGTTTACCGATACCAATCCTCCGCAATCAGAGTCGCCTTTTAGCGCAGCATTATATAACACCTTATATAGTTCTGTTTTATCGGGTGTATTCTCCATTTTTGTCATGGCGTCGCCGAACAGATTTACCCATGCATCCAAGTCGGATGTGCAAGTGTTACTGTGTACCATAGCTACGGGTCTTCCTGTAGGCGTTGTGATTTTATCTATTTTCGGCAGAAGCTTTGTAAGGGGCTTTTCGAGAACCAGCATTGCAAAGACTGATGTGCCTGCCGAGATGTTTCCGGTGTTAGGTTTAATTGCGTTTGTTGCAACCATGCCTGTACCTGCGTCGCCTTCGGGCGGACAAAACGGAATTCCTGCTTTCAGGTTTCCTGTCGGGTCAAGCAGTTTTGCTCCCTCTTCTGTCAGATATCCTGCATTTTCTCCTGCGCTAAGCACTTTTGGCATAATATCAAGAAGCTTCCAAGGTAAATTGTATTCTTCAACAAGAGAATCGAATATCGAAACCTTTTCCGCATGATAATTATTCGTGCTGCTGTCAACAGGCATAAAGCCCGAAGCCTCGCCGACCCCCACTACTTTTTCTCCTGTAAGCCGGAAGTGTACATAACCTGCAAGAGTTGTCAGGTTTCTTATATCATTTACATGAGATTCCCGCTTAGAAACCGCATGGTGCAAATGAGCAATACTCCAACGCTGCGGAATACTGAACCCGAACTCTTTCGTCAAAAGCTCCGACGATTTTCCGGTTATTGTGTTGCGCCATGTGCGAAATTCTACAAGCTGATTATTATCTTCATCAAGCACAAGATATCCATGCATCATAGCGGATATTCCAATACCTGCTATTTCAGGTAATGTGCCATGCTTTTCCTGATAGTCTGCTGCAAGCTCTCTATAACTCTCTTGCAGACCTGTTCTCACATCTTCAAGATGATATGTCCACACCCCGTTTTCAAACCGGTTCTCCCAATCAAAGCCCCCGCTCGCAAGCGGCTTGCCCGTTTGGTCGATAGCGACTGCTTTAATGCGGGTTGAACCTAGTTCTATGCCTAGAAATGCTTTCATCAAATTACCTCCAGTGCTTTAGCGTCCTCCTCCAAGACAGATGAACCGTCCCCTTGTCTTGTTAACGTCCTCCTCCAAGACAGATGAACCGTCCCCTTGTCTTGTTATGTCCCCCTGCAAGACAGATGAACCGTCCCCTTGTCTTGTTATGTCCCCCTGCAAGACAGATGAACCGTCCCCTTGTCCTGTTTAATTCTTCATCCCGGTCATTACAATACCCTCAACAAAGTAACGTTGACCGAAGATGTATATTACCAGTGGCGGGAGTATTGTCATTACTGTTGCGGCGAACATTCCCGCGAAGTCAGTTCTAAAAGTACCGAAGAATGATGTAAGGCCAAGAACCATGGTATAACTTTCACGGGAGTGTATGTATATCATTTGTTGCAACAGATCATTCCACGTTGTAATAAATATCAACAGCGCAACAACGATTATAGCCGATTTTATGGATGGTACAATAATGCTGACGAGTGTACGAAAATATCCTGCACCGTCGATTTTTGCCGCTTCGTCGAGTTCTCTGGGAACCGTTCTTATAAACTGCCGCAGAAGGAAAATATTGAACGCCCCTCCTCCGCAAAGATACGGAAGGATTAGAGGCCAGTATGAAGGAACAAGTCCTAATGCAGACCATGCCATATATAAAGGCACAAGTGTAACCGCTGCCGGCATCAGCATCGAGCCGACACAGAGTGAAAATAAAAACTTTTTGCCACGAAACCGAAGCCGCGCAAATGCATAAGCACACGATATGGCGGTTGCCGTGCCAAAAATAACACAGGGTACGGTTATTGTTAATGAATTTCTCAGGTTTAGCCAAAAGTTAAAGCTGGCAGGATTGATAATGTAATTGCTCCACAACCATTCTGTAACATTGAGCGTACCCAGAGGAAAGAATGTCGGCGGCCACAGGAAGATACCTTGGCTACCCATAACAGATGACCGGAAAATCCACCAAATCGGCAAGAGAACCACAGCGGCGATTGAAACGATAAGAATAAATGAGATAATATTAAAAACTGTATTTGTCCGTCTTTTACTTTGTAAGCCGCCGAATTTTTGCGTACTGAGTTTTCGTTCACTGCTTTTAACAAATCCACTCATTACTTATCATCTCCTTCGTAAAAAATCCAGCTCTTTGATGTTAAGAATATTACTGCTGCAAGCAGCGCGGATATTAAGAAAAACACAAAAGCCATTGCGCTTGCAAATGCATACTGACCTGTTCTGGGTCCGAAGTGGTACAATAAATATGTCATAAACATTGTAGATTGCCCCGGTCCGCCGCTCGTTACTGCCAGCGCCGGAACAACGACTTGAAGATTTACAACAAGGCTCATTAACATATTAAAGAAAATAATCGGAGTCATGCAAGGAATTGTTATGCGCCAAAACCGCTGCCAGAAATTCGCGCCGTCCACCTCAGCAGCCTCCATATAAACTCTTGGTACATTTTGCAATCCCGCAAGAAAAATCACAATAAGGTTTCCGCATGTCCAAACCGCAATCATTACCAATGCCGGTATAACTGTATCTGCTGATGATAGAAAATGAACCCTGTCAAAACCCATGTTTACAAGGATATAGTTGACAAGCCCACCTTCATATCTAAGCAGGAAAAACCAACTTATCATAACCGCTGCAGACGGTAAAATGTACGGAATATAAAATACGGCGCGTAAAAACGTTCGCCCCGGCATTTTCCGGTTTAGTAGAACAGCTATAAACATGGAATATATTACACTGCTTATGATTGCAAAAAGGGCGAAGTAAATAGTAACATAAATCGAGTTTAAGAAGTTGATGCTCGGATTCGTGAAAATAAACCTGAAGTTCTCAAGTCCCACAAAAGAAGGTGCCTCGCCGCGCACCAGCATAAACACTGTCAAATCCGTAAAACCCACAATTAATGCCGCTAACAACGGCAGATACGTAATTAATGACAATCCGAGAAATGCCGGTATCAAAAAAACATATGCCGCCCGTTGCTCTTTAATTGCAATTATTGATTTTTCTTTTTTTTCTTTTCTAAATATATTCATACCATAACCGTTATGCGGACATCCATCACAACACGTTGTTGTTCCAAGAGCGCCTCTCAGATTAAGCCTCAAGGCGCTCTTATAGTGTTACATACCTGCGTTGCTTTGCTCGTGCATTATTATGCGCGAGTGTTATCCGGCAAGAGCCGCTACCAGTGCAGGACGAACTTCGTCGATTACCTGTTGCACCGTCTTCGTGCCATTGGCTGCTTCAACCAGTGCCGGAATCAGGATTCTGTCTATCGCATCTGTATTTGGCGTGTAGTACCAGCCTGTCGGATGTGTTACATCTGTGTTGATTGCTACGTCTGCGACTGCTGTTCTAAATGATGAAGCCGGAAGTCTTGCGCGGTGCGGAGCATCATCAATCCATCTTTGGAGTAGAGCTTCTTCCGTAAACCAGTTCATCATATTCGGCATCCACCAGCCATACTCAATCGGACCCCAGTTATTTTCCGGGTTTGAATACCATCTCAGAAACTCAGCAGCTTCTTGAGGATGATCTGTTTGTGAGAATATTCCTACCGGACCGCCTGCCGTGATGTTTGCGGGGCGTTCCATGTATGGGAGTACACCTACGCCGTAGTTAATGTCACTACCACTTGTAAAACCTACAGCCCATTGACCTTCTGAAGCCATTGCAACATTACCTGCACCGAGGGAGTCATGCCAACCGCTGTCTTGTTGTGCGGGATTAAACGGTGCAACCTGATGTACCAGATGAAGGTCATATACTTTTTGCATACCTTCAATCGCAGCTGCATCAAAAACTATCGCTGTGCCGTCTTCCGAGTACCATCTTCCACCGTTGGACAGTGCCCATACTTCCAGTTGCCATGCCCATTGGTTGATGTATGCACCGTATTGCACAATGTTATTTGCATCAAAACCGGCGTCGCCCGGGTTGTTGCCGTTTGAGTCAAAGGTAAGCTGTCTTGCTACTTCAATGAACTCATCCCAGGTCCATGCGTCTTCGATTCTTGTCGGCGGATGCGGTATTCCTGCATCGTCGAACATGTCTTTGTTAAACCAAAGAGCAAGAACTTCGCTGGCTACCGAATACGCAACTGTTTGCCCGCGATCTTTAAATGTGATTCCATCTTTGGGTCTGCTCGGTTGACCTGCGTAAATGTCATACATCAGAAGTAACCCTTCTCTTGCCCAGCCGATAGCCGTACGCTCGTCTACCATTCCCGTGTCGGGCATATCGTCTCCCGTTGACATAATCAGAAGTCTTTCGGCGTATTCTTCCTGGCTACCCAAATGAAGTGCCGTCACCCAGATTCTATCCTGGCTTTCATTAAATTCTGCCAAAGCCACTTTTGTTGATTCATACTCTGCCACTTCACCCCACATTGAGAAAGTGAGTTGCACTTCTCTGTCGGAACCCTCTGCTCCTGATCCGCTTCCACTGTCTGCGCACGCAACTAATCCGAACATAAGAGCTGCTGTGCACAGTAACGCGATGATTTTGCTTACTTTTTTCATAGTATGTTCCTTTCTTTTTTCTGATTTCTTTTTTATACTATATATAATAAACACTTATGTGTGTTTAACGCGGAAGTTTCGTTATTGTACAGTGGGGTATACCTATCCCCGTCATTCTGCGCGCCAGTCGCAGAATCTATTGTTGTGTGTGAGTGTTCTCTTGGAAATATAGTATAATTACGAAATGGATTCTGCAACTACGTGCAGAATGACGTACCGGTTTCGTTACCGGGGGATACATTCACTTTTTTATCATATACGTAAAACTCGATTTCGTTTTCGGAGAGGTTTTTTAGTTTTAATGTATCTTTTGTTACTGTTACAGCCAGCTTTTGACCTTTCCAAATAACCTTAAATGATATTCCTTTTATTTGCTCCGGTATACATGGCTTAAATGTAAGAGTGTCTATGCTCAGTGCGTTTACCAGACCGCCGAAGCCGTGTACCACTTCCTGCCACATTCCACCTACGTTTGCAAAGTGTATTCCGTCGGAGGCGCGGGGGCGAAGACCAAAGTCAATATCTATGGATTTAAGCCAGTTCTCATATGCAAGGTCGGGATGTCCCATATATGCTGCCACTATTGCGTTATGGCAGATAGAGTTTGAGGAATCGTGGATGGTGTAGGGGTTGTAGTATTCGTATGCTGCCACCATTTCATCTTTGGTAAATGCTTCCGGATACAATCCCATAAGCGCAATTACATCGGATTGCTTCAAGCATTTAGCACGGTAGCGCAGCTCCTGAGTAGTATATGAGCCGAACTGCCGGGTTTTGTCAACCCAAATACCCTCTATATCGATTTCACAAAAGGCGGTGTCAAAATCGTCGCATTGCCATATGATGTTGCGCTCTTCATCCTTGGGTATCGGCAGCCCGTCAGCTATTTCATTAAACAGCCCCAGTTCCTTTTCGTCAAATCCGATTTTGTCACATAGCTTTTCGTAGACATCGGGTGCATCTTCTTTGCACATGGTCACGACTTTTTCTGCAAGCCTCAGACTTTCACGGACTACAAAGTTCGTATATGCGTTATTGTTAGTTATCGGCTTGTATTCGTCAGGACCCATAACTCCCAGAATATGCCATCCCGGGCGACCTTTCAGCTTGTTGACACGTGTTGTCCAATAACGTGATGTTTCGAGGATTATTTCCAATCCGTTGTTGTAAAGATAGTCTTTATCCAATGTGTTTTGGTAATAGTGCCACAGACCTACGACAATATCTGCGGTTATATGAATCTCATGATCAGCGTATTCAAATAATGAGCAGACTTCATCACCGTAGCGGTCTGTTTGCCAGGGATATCTTGCGCCGATATAGTTATGAGCTTTTGCGCTGCGGCGGGCACCGTCGATAATACCGTAGCGGTAAAGTCCTGTCATTTTTGCAAGATGCGGCTGAGTGTAGATGTAAAATGGTTGAAAAAATATCTCCATGTCCCAACAAACAGAGCCCAGATACATTTCACTGGTCGAACCTTTAGCGCAGTTCAGAGCACGCGGGTCGGTTGAGCGGGCGCGGAGTAAATGATATATTGATTGTCTAATTGCGCGTTGGCTGTTGTAGTTTTCGGGGTCATTTGATGTAATTTGGATATCAGACATTTCCCAGTTATTCGCCCAACGCTTTATATGTGCAGTATGGAGTTCTTTCGCGCCTTTGTCAATAGCTTTGTTTATCATTTTTATGCCTTCGTCGAGCAGGGATTCTCTGTTAAAATACATGCTTGAAGCTTGAGCCGAAACTTTTAGTGCTTTTACCTCTTCGTTTTCATTGATGGTAAACGAAAGATTTGAGTATATACGGCATCCGTCGCGTGTAACAGAGTGGAACACAGGGGGACGGTTCTCTTGTGTTCCTTTATCGCAGACCAAACGGCTTGCGGTGATTATGCGGTCTTCGAGATTGCCTGTGACATCGGAATATGTAACACGGTCTGCAGCAAAGCCTATATCGCGGCTTATGAATTTGTCGTAACCATTTGTGCGGGTGTCATTGTCAATGTAGCTTTTGAGTGTGATATCGGCACTGCCTGATAATGCTTTGATATCCAGTTCTTGTACGCAGACAAATTTATCGTCCGGGTTCATATAGCGTTTGAATAATAAGTTCAGCTTCTTGCCTGATTTTGTTTCCCAAAGAAATGTCCTGTAAAGTGTGGCTTCCTGCATATTCAGCCACCGTTTGTAGCCGCTGATTTTGCCATATTCCATGTCCAGCTTTTCGCCATCGGCGTATACTTCAAAACCCAGCATATACGGCAGGTTAATAACTCCGACATTCCAAAACGGGTGTCTGCCCTGCACCAGCGGAATAAACGTTCCCCAGCGACTCTTTTTAGTAGGCACAACTTCAAGAGAAACGTTCATGGCTTTACGGTCATAAGAGATGTTTTGCTCATCGTCCGTAAACCCCTCGTCAAAGCTTGAGCGTGTCGTCAGAAACCCGGTACCGAGTGCCATGATAGACTCATTATGGCGAATACGTGTGACCTCGAACGCCTCTTCGACAACACACCAGTCTTTATCGATTTTAAGTTTATCTATGTACATGAATACTCCTTGCAAGATTTTATCCATGCCCCCTTCCTCGGAAGGGGGTGCCGTCGCAGACGGTGGGGGTTGTCCTTTAGTGCTTCTCTTCTATCCGTTTCATCACATCTTCCAGTGTGCCTTTGAATGGACCGTAGGTTTCCATCTTAATTGAGACGAGTGCTGCCGCGAACTTCAATGATGTCGGCACATCGTGGGTTAGTCTCCAGCTTTGGTAGGCTGCGAAGGTCGTGTCTCCGCGTCCCGTACGACCAATTACGCTGTTGTTAGAGAATTTTTCAAAATAGGTTTTGCCGTTTACTCTTGCTAGAACACCGTCTGATCTTGTTGCAACCATTTCGGGGCATCCCCATGATTCAAATATCTTTGCCGCTTCTTCGAGGTCTTCTGTTCCGGCACAAGTACGGGCTTCAACAATATCAAGCTTTACCATATCCATCTTTGATACGATTTCTTCTTTGTTTTTTGCTTCACCAAAATACACTTCATTTGTGCCGGGAGTTATTTGGCGCACATAACTTTGCATATCTGTTGACATACGGTGACCGCGCGCTTTGAGTCCGTCAATAAGTGCCATATCGAATTCAGAATCAGAAATACCGCCGAGGTGGTAAAATTCCGTATCCAGATCCGGTATATCTTCTATCTTCATAAGGCCCGCTGTTCTTATAATCGTGATGTCACGTTCGTCAATATTCTCTGACAAATGTAATACACGGGAGTATGTTGTATGCTCTGCCGGGATTATGAAAACATCGACGCCCAAATCCCTCATTGGCTGGACGATTTCCTCATCGGTAAGAGACATTTTTACGACCGCGGCTGTTTTTATGCCAAGCCTTGCTGTAACCATTGCACCGCAGAGCACCGCAGAGCCGGGAGCGACAATTTTGCCGCCACTGAAATGATGAACCTCGTCATATGCCATATGACCTACAAAAGTTATGCCGTACTTACTCAATTGGTTACCTCACATTAAAATAAATAACAAATGAAAAATGATAAATGACAAATAGTCAAGAGTAGAAACCAAATGCCTGTGGTAACATTAGAGGTTACTTATTAATGATACCGTATCCCGGATTTGCAGCTTGCTCGGAACAATAATATTTCGCTTATCCGCATATTCACCATGACCGCTAAGTTTTTGTGTTGCCATCAGTGCCGCTGTATATCCAATACTTTGCAAGTCTATCTCCACTGTTGTCAGCTTCGGATACACAAACTCCGATACCTCGCGATTGTCAAATCCGGCAACGGAAATGTCTTCCGGAATACGAAGCCCGTTATCTCTGATTGCATCCATTGCGCCGATCGCCATCAGGTCGTTCATAGCTAAGACTGCTGTCGGCAACGCATCACTGTGAGAATCCAGCAAATCCTTCATGCATACATACCCTGATGCTCTCTCCCAGTCACCGTTTCTTACATATGTGCTGTCAAGAACAAGACCCGATTCTTTGAACGATCTGTTTATCCCTTTGAGGCGTTCCTGAGCGGGTGCAGTATGTGCAATTCCTGTAATGACCGCTATATGTTTATGTCCGCAGTTTATTACATATTTCGTCAGCTCTGCTGCAGCGTTTTCGTTTTCGTAGCTTACCGAGCATGTGTGTTCATCGACGGAGGTTGAGTAAGCTATTATGATTGGTTTGTTTATATTTGAAAGTATCTCCGATATATCACGGTCAAACATTCCCACATAAATAATTGCATCGACTTTTGCACCATATACCAAAAAAGAAAGAGCTTTGTTGATTTTGTCTTTTTGATGTATTACCTGATCGTATTTATTATACAGACTATCAAGCATTCGAAGGTCATTAAGCAAAATGTTGTAATCGGTTTTTTCTATGTATTCCGATATTCCGTTAATAATCCTGACGGCGGGGAAGCTGAGAATATCTTCGGCAAGTACTCCGATTATGTTTGTTTTTTTTGTCCTAAGGCTTTTTGCAACACGGTTCGGCTGGTAATTTGTTTTTGATATAACATCCATTACACGCTTATGCTTTTCGGGCATTACGGGTCTGGACTTGTTTATTACATACGATACCGTCGCCGTGGAAACTCCCGCCTCTCTGGCTATATCTTTAATTGTGATAGGAGTCACCCCGTTTCATCGTTTCGTCGTTTTGAGCCATCGTTATCGTCCCGCATGTCAGAATCTTATCGCATCATCGCAAAATACAAAATTTAATCGTTTAACTTATGTTGAATTATATAGCTAATACATGAACATGTCAACAACAATCTGCATGTGTAATGCCCGAAGCAAAAACGGTTAAATTAAATCACAAAACCAAACAATTAGCAGTCTGTGCTTGCCAACACAAGCACATATATATATAATAACGCTGCATGTAGTTATCTATGCACTTCTCAATAATCTAAATGTGGAGGAGAAATCAAATGAAAGCGAAAATGACAGTAAACAAGGCTTATGAAATCGACAAGGTAGACCCGCGTATTTACGGCTCTTTTGTAGAACATCTCGGACGCTGCGTATATGATGGTATTTATGAGCCGGGGCATAAAACAGCAAATGCAGGGGGCTTCAGAGCGGATGTCAAAGAGCTTGTAAAGGAGCTGAATACATCATTTATCCGTTATCCGGGCGGCAATTTCGTTTCCGGTTATAACTGGATGGACGGAATCGGACCGGCAAATGACCGCCCGAAGCGTCTTGATCTGGCATGGAGGACAATGGAAACAAATGAAGTCGGACTGCATGAGTTCATGGATTGGGCAAACGAAGTAAATGCTGATGTAAACATGGCAATTAACCTTGGTACAAAAGGGATTGACGATGCAAGGAATATTGTTGAGTACTGCAACCATAAAGGCGGAACTTACTGGAGTGATTTACGTAAGGCAAACGGAAGAGCAGAGCCATATAAAATTAAAACATGGTGTCTTGGTAATGAGATGGACGGTCCATGGCAAATGGGAGCAAAAACAGCGGAGGAATACGGGCGTATAGCTGTTGAGGCTGCCAAAATGATGAAATGGACAGACGACAGTATTGAACTTGTTGCCTGCGGAAGCTCAAACAACTCCATGCCAACCTTTGCATCATGGGAATCAACCGTACTTGAGCATACCTACGACCATGTGGATTTTCTGTCTTTACATTGTTACTATAACAATAGAGAAAACGACTTAAAAAGTTATCTTGCAATGAATATCGACATGGATAATTTTATAAAAAGCGTAGCATCCATTTGCGACTATATTAAGGCGAAAAAGCACAGCAAGAAAACAATTAATCTATCTTTTGACGAATGGAATGTCTGGTATCATTCAAATGAGCAGGATGCAAAAATAGCAAAAGAGGCACCGTGGAGCATATCACCGTCAATCCTTGAAGATATCTATACCTTTGAGGATGCACTGCTTGTCGGCGGTTTACTTATCACCCTGCTGAAAAACTGCGATCGCGTTAAAATTGCCTGTCTTGCACAGTTAGTTAACGTAATTGCCCCGATTATGACGGAAAAAGGCGGAGAGGCCTGGCGGCAGACAACATTCTACCCGTTTAAGCAAGCAGCCAATTATGGTCACGGAACAGTACTAACCCCGATTATTGATTCGCCCACCTATGGATGCGAAAAATTTGAAAGTGTACCATACCTTGAGTCATTAGCGATACATAATGAAGAAAAGGGTGAAGTTGTAGTATTTGCACTGAACCGCTCAGAAAATGAAGATATTGAGCTTACGGTGGATTTGCAAGGGTTTAGACCGGGTTTGGTAACGGAGTTTAGCGAAATGAGCGGGTTTGGTTTAAAACAGGTAAATACAAAAGCAGATGCATCCGTAAAACCGGCAGAGAGCAAAGCCGCAAAGGTTGAAGGTGATACATTAACAGCTGTGTTAAAACCGCTATCCTGGAACATGATAAGGGTTGCTGTCAAGTGAAAAAATTATAACCGGAACACAAGGGGGTGGTTCTCCTAACACAAGGGACGGTTCTCTTGTATTCAATTAATGCACTACAACGGTTGTGCCGTCAGGAATGTTGTTGTAGATGTACCAGATATCATCACAATACATTCTTATACAACCTGCGCTTACCGGGAAACCTATACGTTCGTCTCTAAACACTCCCGGTCTGGAGAACGGTCTTGAGTGGAATGCATACCCTGTACCCGGGAAAAAACGGACAACCGGTCTTACGAAAAAGTAAGGGTCGGAAAAGTACCACCCTTCAGCTGTTCTGCTTGGAATTGTGGTAACTCCTCTTCTTGTCATGCTGTTCCAACCACCCGTGGCGATTATGAATGTTTCTATGAGTACCCATGTCTCTGTATCGGGACATTTTTCAAATACGTTTACTCTTTGATGTGAGCGATTAACCCATAAAAGATAATCTGTATCGCTTTCATATTCCATTGCATTAACGAACACTACCTTATCAAAATCATCATAATCATTTTCAAGGGCCCACTCAAGAGTCCTGTCACCTTCATATCTGGAAGAAACCGTTTCCAGTACACGTTCTGCTTCCAGATCAATCCAATATGTTATGCAGCGATTTTGAAGTAATACAGTATTTTCTACCGTTACTTCCTGATCTTCGCCATGTCTTGTAGTGTATTGAAGTGTGGCTCTAACGATAGCAGTTTCCGCCATAGTGCGGGAATATTCAAAATCATGTTCAAAAGTCGAAATATTTTCTCCAATAACAACCCGCTCTTCCAATATTATTTCATTATCCATGTACCAAGTCAGCAGATATTCCAATCCCGGTCTCGCACCGGTTACAACCAGCTTGCCGACAAGAGTGCTGTCGGGCGGTAGAACGTCAGGCATAATAAGTTCGATATGCGCATCGTCAAAACCGAAATCAAAATAGTTTATATCTCCAGGCGAACTATCCCGGCTGCTTGTAAATCCGGTATAGTCTGAATGGCGTGCTGAAAAAGCACGCTCTTCAGAGTTGTCGATTATTTCATTATTATGTAAATTATGAGCACTAAACAATGTTGACGTTGCTGCAATAACCAAGATTATTGCAACAACTACAAGCAATTTTATCAATCGCTGCATTGGTTCCTCCATGGTGGTTATCAATGAAATTTGTGTATAAAAGGTAAAAATAATTTAGCATATTTTCAGTAATGTATCAATAACAAATTTGAAAAAAGAGTCGGCATTTGCCGACTCTTTGCTTAATTTTATTTTCCCTATCTGGGTCTTGCGTTGTACGCTTCCTCGACTGCGGCGCGGAGGTTTCTTTGGTATGACTGGCTGTTTGTTACTGTACTGCCAAAGTGCAGACAGAGGTGCCCGTTCATGCCGTTGTCGCGGATTGTACTTACGTCATGTGGCATACCGTTAAGTGCCGCAGCAAATGTCCTGCCGCCTGTTGTGACCCAGACCGGACGCGGTGCCCATGCCCAAACACCGCCTCGTGTTCTGAGGAGTGCTTCCGTATCAGCTCTTGTCGGTGTCTCAACATCCATATGGCCGCTTCTTGAGAAGCCCCGGAGTTGGAATCTAATGCCCGTTCTAACGTCTGTAATATTCAGATTCGTGTTGATTGGTACAATTGTTCTTGCTGCTGACCAGTCAATCAGTTCAACTCTTATTCCTCCGACACCTAACAAGTCTGATCGTATAAATCCTTCGGTATTGTTATGCCTTACTCTTGACCAACCGTTGGACAGATTTTCCAGAACCGTAACACTTGTGTTTATCTCAAGTGTTCTGATAATTCTATGGCTTGTTGATGCGCCGGATCTTAATCGGACTCCGGCGGCTATTGTTCTCATTTCTGTTGAACCGGATGCTCTCCCTGTTTCCGATAATAAATCAGATCTTATGTAGCCCTCTGAGTTATTATGTCTGACTTTCGTCCAACCGTTTGCCAGTTGTTCCAAGACCTCAACGCTTGTTCCTCCCGTAAGAGTTCTTATAACGCTTGTGTTTGTTGAAGAACCCGATCTCAGGTTGACCGCACCGTTTGTTTTCAGTGTTGTCGCACCCGAGGCTGTACCTCCTGCTGACAGTAAATCTGATCTTATATAGCCCTCTGTGTTGTTGTGTATTACTTTTGACCAGTTTCTTCCGTCTCGTCCGGTTTCTTGTCCGATTACTTGAACATTTGTTCTTCCGGCAAGTGTTCTGATTAGCGTTGAGTCTGTTGACGGACTTGATCTCAGATTGACTGAGCCGTTTGTCCTCATCGTTGTGCTTGATGACGAGTCTCCGCCGCCACCGCCGCTGCTGCCACTGCCACCGCCGCCACCGCCGGATGAACCTCCGGAGCCGCCGCCGCGTGTTAAAAAGTCTGACCTTATAAATCCGGTATGGCCATTTACTCTGACTTTTGACCATCCTGCGGGATTGTGCTCAGTTACTTCAACGCTTGTCCCTGCAACGACTGTGTCAAGTATTCGTGCGTCTGTTGATGCCGAGGCTCGAACGTTGACGCCGCCTGTTGTTTGGAAGGTCGCAAAATTATTTATGGGAAATTTTAGAAAGTCTGACCGTATATATCCGGTCGAACCACCGACACTGACTCTTGACCAGCCTGCCGGATTATGCTCGAGCACTTCGACATTTGTACTGTTGTATACGACGCTGACAACACTGGCATCTGTTGATGGTTCCGATCTCAGGTTGACATCGCCGGTCGTGCGGAACGTGCCCACGGAAGCCACTGTCGTCGACATGCCGATCATACCCGCCATCATGCAGAAAATTAGTATCAATATAATCAGTTTTTGCGGTTTTTTGTTCACTGTTTATTCTCCTTGGAAACACGACCTTTTGACACCTATCGGTACGCAAAGTTTAGCACAAGTGAGACAAAAAGTCAACCCGCATTGATACCATTTTGTAATTTATTGTAACTTTTAGCCCAAGACCGAGGCATATTTTTCTTGCTAAAACCTTTTTATTATGATAAGTTTCTTCTTACACGCATCCTGGTTTATCATAATTTAAAAGGGAGTTTTTCTATGAATATTAAGCTATACACTTTTAGTGACACTATGCAATTTGTTATGAAAGAAGCAAGACGGGTTTCGGGTTCCGCAAGAGCGGAAGACATAAGTTCTGTACACGTGCTTATGGGTCTTATTGCTCTTTCGTTAACAACCGGGAAAAATGATTATTTTTCCGAACATGATAAGCTGGAAGTTCAAGTTGATATAGCTAAGGTCAAGGAGTTCTTTGAAAAATATAACATTCAGCCAAGCGTTGCGCTGCCGTATCTGGAAGAGTTATCCTCCCAAATGACACCTGATGAGGTAAAGGAGAGGATTAACGCGACTTATCTGGCAATGTATGTAAACGATTTTAAGCTCAATGACCCTATACCCGTAACTGCAATTAAAATGCTCAGGGCGATTCGCGATAACGAGGCACAGTTGTTAAAAGAAGTGTCAACCATGGTGGATGATGAGATTGCAGGCATTGCCGAATCTGATATTCAGGAAGAGAGAGCTGATGAATTCAGAAAATATTCGGAGTTAAAGCGGTATTTATCATCAACTGTTAAGGGCCAGCAGCATGTGATAAATCAGTTTGTCGAAGCTCTGGAAAATACGGCGATTTTTGAGGACAAAAAGCGGAAGAGACCCAAAGCAGTTTTCGTTTTCGCCGGTCCTCCGGGGGTCGGAAAAACTATGTTGGCTCAAGAAAGTGCTGATAAACTGGGGTTAAGCTTTAGACAGTACAATATGACCGACTACACAACTCATTATCAAGTCGGCGATTTGATAGGCCACAATAAGGTTTATAGAAATTCGAAGCCCGGAAATTTAACTGAGTTTGTAAAAAAGAACCCGAACAGTATTATAATTTTTGACGAGGTCGAAAAAACGCATCCTTCTGTTATGAATTTATTTCATCAGATGCTGGATGAAGGAAAAATGGAAGACCAGCACCATAATACAGATGTGGATTTTAAGAATACAATCATTATATTTACAACAAACGCGGGAAAACAATTATATGAAAACACCGTGAATTGTGCCGGTCTCAGCAGAAAATCTATTTTGTCCGCATTGGCGGCAGAGAAAAAATTAGATGAACAGGGTGGTAAGGCGAGCGAACCTGTATTTCCTGCGTCCATTCGTTCAAGAATGGCTTCAGGATATCCGATAATGTTTAATCATTTACCGTCACGCATCCTTATTGAAATCATAAATGGTGTACTAAAAAGAAATGGATCTCTTTTTAAAGAACAGTACATTGACAAGAAAAATACTAGTGACGATGAAAGCTCAGGAGTAATCATAGATTCGCGTATTGGTTCCTTAATTTTGTTTTCTGAAGGTGCAGCCACTGATGCACGCGTATTATCAAAGCAGGCCGAAAACTTTTTCAGAAAGCAAATTAACGGGCTGATGAAAAACCAAAGGCACAACGAGATAAAAAAACTCTTGCTAAGCCGTGAATTATCCTTTCTTTCACTTAAGGTAAATGAGGAGTGTGAGTTTAGTGAGTTGCTTAAGAACCCTTATCCTTCAAAGATTCTTTATTGCGGAGACCCGGTAAACTTGAATATTCTCAAGGATGAGCTTAAAAAGGATGATAGCGATAGAAGCGTTCTTGAAATCATTGGAGTTACCAAAGAACCGGAAAATGAAAAAGAACATGAAAAGAGCAAAGAATTATCTGAAGCAGCCATAAAGGAAATCAAAAAAAATGACATAATGTTTGTTATAATCGATACTGACGCTTTAGGAATAACCGCTGCTAAGAGAATATTCAATGATTTTAGAGAGTTTACGCCGGAAAGCTCTGTTTATCTGATTGAAAGAGAAGAGCTTGATGAGGACGAATTTGATTATTTTACCGGAATGGGTTTAGCAGATAAAATCAATTTGTGTAACTTGCCGATGTTTATTGATCAGCTGCACCTTATTGCAAGTGAATCATACTTAAAGCAACAAGCCAATTACCTGGAAAGAAAATCAAATGTGATATCCTTTGAAGCAACAAGCTTTGTGTTAGATAAAGAAAATAAGAGTGTCGAAATAAAGTATGGTAACTTTACATCAAAACGGAGTGTGCATGCGGAGGATGTCGAAAGTATGTTATCAAGTCATGAAAGACCAAACGATAGGTTTGATGACATAATCGGTATAAAAAGCGCAAAAAAAACCTTTGATCATTGTGTAGAGTTCCTGAAGGATCCGAAAAGCTATATTAATAAAGGTATGGAGGCACCCAGAGGATTATTGTTATATGGTCCGCCCGGCACAGGTAAAACTATGCTTGCAAGAGCATTGGCGGGAGAAACGGATACAGCTTTTTTTGCGGTAAACGCCAGTGAGTTTATAGCAAAATGGACGGGCGAAGGCCCGGAGAAAATTCGTGAGTTGTTTCGACGCGCACGCAGATACGCGCCGTCAATTATTTTTATAGATGAAATCGACTCAATTGGTGAAACCCGCTCGGGAGGCACTCTAACAACCTTACTCACTGAATTGGACGGCTTTACTGTTGACGTTAAGCGTTCTGTCCTGGTGATTGCCGCGACTAATTTTGAAATAGAAAGAGGAAAAGGGGGTATGGGAGTTCTTGATCCCGCGTTAGTCAGACGCTTTGATGAGAGGGTAAGAGTTGATTTGCCGGATAAAGAGGACAGAAAGAAATTCCTGGAAATAATGCTGGATAAATGCATAAACTACGATAGCGCAGCAGAAGGCGTGGCTGAAGTCGTAGAGTCAATCGCCACGCTTTCGATAGGCGAAAGTCTTTCCAAGCTTAGAAATCTTATAACCTTTGTCAAAAAAAGAGCATACGGCGAGCCGATAAGTGCCAAGATTCTGAGCTTGGCTTATGATGAATACATATATGGGGAGGAGAGAGAAAGAGACGAGGATTCACGAAAACGGGTTGCTCAACATGAAGCAGGGCACGCACTTGTTTACAGCAAAACCGGGAAGACACCCGCGGTTCTTACAATCGTTTCCCGAGGCGGCCATGAGGGCTATATGATGCCTGATATTGATGAGGATAAAATCATATATACAAAAGCTGATTTGTTGGGTCAAATCCGGACATCTCTTGGCGGACGTGCTGCCGAGCTTGTGTGTTATGGTGAAAATGAAGGATTATCCGTTGGAGCATCTGCCGATTTAGCTAGTGCTACCAATGTTGCATACCGGATGATATGCTTATATGGTATGGATGATTCTATCGGTCTGGTATCGCATAAATCCGAGAGGTTATTGGATGCGGCCGCGCCTGAGATAACATCACGCTTAAAAGCCGTTTTGAGCGAAGAGCTTGATAAAGCCAAAACGCTTATATCTGATAACAGGGAAAATTTCGATAAACTCGTAGATGCGTTAATGGTTAAAGAAAAATTAGTCCAAGATGAAATCGAGCAAATACTTGGACAATAAATTAAAAGGAGAAAAAGAATGAGCAACGAAGGTATAATCAATGTATCCATGGACGAAAACGATAAGTGGGTGGTTTCTTCTCCGCTTGATGAAACCGGAAGCCGCAATGAAAAAATCGCTCTATACAAAGGAGCGCAAGCTCTAATGGAAGAATTGTTTAAGAAGGCTGCTGAGTCCGGTGAACTTCGCAAGCACATTCCGGGCGGCCACTTTGACAGCTCGATGTTTGAACCATTCTCAATACCATTCAAAGTCATATCTGACGGTAGCACGGGTACGCCATTTGAAGTCGAGTTTTTAGCCAAGGATTATACTGTGCTTAACACGGCTTTCGGACAAATTGCTCTTAAGGAGAAGCGCAAAATAGTAACCAGAGAGAAAAAGGTTAAATAAAAATAATATAAGGGGGATGTTTCAATGGCAACAGCAAAAGAAATTTACGGTTGGTTCAAGGAGTTTTTTGATAAAAACGATGCTGAGTACGAAGGTGATGATGAACACTTTGCCATTAAGTCTGTATTCGGGCTTAGAAATAAGCTCAGAGAAACAACTGTCGGCATATTTTGTAAGGATGATGCCGTTTCAGTCAGAGCGTACATTCATATGTCCGCAGACGAGGAGTGCAGAGCAAATGTTCTTGAGTACATGATGAGAGCAAATTATGGAATGATGTTTGGTAATTTTGAAATGGATGTGCGTGATGGAGAGATGTATTTCAGATTTACCATAAGCTGCATGGATAGGAGTGAACTGTCACCACGGTTGATGGCCAAGGCGATCGGATTGCCGCAGATGATGCTGGAACAGTTTGGCGACGGTTTGCTTGCGGTAGTGTTTGGCGCAAAGACACCGGAAGAGGCCATTAACGACCTCAGAGGTTCGGACGGTGGTTTTGAGAATGATTGTGATGATGAAGATGAGGATTGGGAACATTCTTTTTATGAGGATGAAGATTGCGACGAGGATTATGACGAGGATGAGGTAAAAAGACAATGGCTTATTGACCACTTTGAAGAAAAAAAGTCATATAGAATCGATGATAACTCCCCCGATAATCTTGACCTCCTTAAAGACTTGCACAGCTTGGAAACTTTAATAATGCGCAACAGCGGTGTATCCGATTTGTCGGTAATCGCGCACCTGAGTAATTTGAAACGGCTTTTTATCAGCAACAGTGGAATCACAGATATATCACCGCTTGCAGGTTTAAAGAATTTAGAAATCATTTGCTTTTGCGATAATGATGTTAGTGACCTCTCGCCGCTCGCAGGGCTTGCGAATCTGAAAGAGCTGTGCATCATGAGAAATAAGTTTAAGGATCTGACACCGCTTGCAAATCTGGTTAAGCTGGAGAGTCTGCATATAAACGATAACAAAGTAACCGATCTTTCTCCGTTATCCGGGTTGATTAATTTGAAAGTGTTACAATTTGGCTATAATAATGTGGATAACATATCAGTTCTTGCAAAGCTGACAAACTTGGAGGATCTTGAATTCGGTGCAAATAAGGTTGCGGATCTATCAGTTCTTTCAGGACTGATAGAACTGAGTAGTTTAGTACTCACTGATAACAATGTAAGTGATTTGTCTCCGCTAACCGGACTCGATAACCTAAGAAAGCTTCATATAGGGAGCAATAAAATTACAGATATTTCGCCGCTTGAGTCTTTGACAGAGCTTGAAGACCTCGATTTTTGCGCTAATGAAGTTGAAGACTTTGCTCCGCTTGCGGAGCTGACGAATCTGAGCAGACTCTGTTGTAAATCAAATAAAGCCCACGATATAAGCCCGATATCAGAGCTTTACTGTTTGGAAGAGCTTTATATTTGTCATAATAGCTTCTCAGATTTATCCCCGCTTGAAGAGTTGGAAGATTTGCGGGTCCTGACTGCAAGATATAGCGGATATCTCGATTTGGCTCCGCTTAAGAACTTGGCGGATCTGAAGAAACTCGATTTAGCATTTAACGAAAAATTAACCGATATACCGACCCTCTTCAATTTGAAAAAACTAAGCAGTTTCTACTTGAACCCGGACAGCGTTTCGGAAGAAGAGCTTCTCGAACTGGAAAAACACCTGCCTGATTGCGATATAATTTGTCTGACCGGAGATGATGATTCAGAAAGCGAGTATGGTGAAGACGATGATTGCGGTGATTGCTGCGGTCATGATCACTAGGTAAACACAGATTAAACAGTGCCGGCTAATCTAGCCTTTCGCGCCCTCATTTTGAGGGCGTGAGTTTTTTGATATTTTTCCTATGGTTTTGGATTATTATTGCGCATTTTAACTGATAGGTTATTCGTCACCATCTTCTTTGTCATTAAGAGCTATAATATTTTTTGCATTGAGCGGTGATACGATTTTTTTACCTGTTCTTGCTTCATGCTGTTCACGAGCTGCTTTAGCTACAGAGCCACCATGCTTGGCAACTTTTGAAGAATCTTCCAGTCCAAATGGGTCTGTTTCTCTAGATATATCAGTTGCCGAAGCTTCAGCAAGCATATTTAAGATAAGCTCCATATTTGTCATGTGGTCTCGCAGATTTTCCTTTTTGAGTCCTTTATAATTTTTATACTCGCGGGTTGATTTACCACTCCATTCTTTTGTCATTATATCGGTCAGAGTCGCGAAATCTTTTGATTCTCGAACACCGGAGCGTTGCCATTCGTCGGTTAACTCCTTGCGTATTTCCATTGTTTTAATGCGTTGATTTATCCACTTTTCGCTATAACCTTTTCTGAGATAAGTTTCAAAAGCTCGGTCAATCGCTATTTCAGGGTCAACTACTTCATCAATGCGCTCTTTCCCCAACTGTGCAAGCCACACCTTGAATGGCTCTGCTTTTGGAGAAGGGATAGATTGGATTATACGCAGTATCTCCTTTGTGTTTGCTACGTCTGTATTATACTTTTTTCCATCGGCAGCTTTCAATTTCAGTTGCTTACAATTTGTAAGCAACTGGTCAGCCCCTTCCTCAACAAGTCGTTTTTTCATAACAGCCCAATATGTGCTGGCGTTTCTTTGAGTAGGTTGATCAGTCAGAACACCAATCACATCAACAACAGATACATACCAATCCTGCTCATCTTCGTTCCATCCTTTGCGGATCTCTTTATCTTCGAAAACCGAAACCTTTCTGTTCTCACTCATTATGTACCTCCGGTATCACCCTGATATTATTTGCAACTACCATACAAAGTATACCGCAATTATCCTTATATTGCAACATGTTCACCATGTTCGAATATGTGATTAATCTACAATTATTTCTCTTTTTCATCATATATTTCAACAATTAAGAAATTTATTTTTTTTTGTTGAGCAGATAGTAATGAGTTACGCTAATTCAAAAGAAAAATCATTTGCGTATATCTTAAAAAAAGGACGTGTCTGTCCAAGGGGACGGGCCATCTTCTTTTATCTCCTGCGGATATAAAAGACAGATGAACCGTCCCCCTGTCTTGTTACCCTGTCTTGCCTATAACCCACCATTCAATATCTTTATCGCCGCCAGTACCAGGAACATATAGTGTGTCGAGCCGCCGCCCATTACGTATTCTGTCTGTTGCCAGAGGAAGGGGTATTCAAGCAGTTCCGGGAAGTCCGGGCGTATCAAAGCCGTGCCGGATATCACTCCTCCCGGAGCGTATGACCAGTCGGCACGGTTCCACCCGTATGCTATCAATGCTGATTTCGCGCCTATTCCCGATGCAAATGACATGTTGTTTGACCCCGGATGGCAGCCTAAAATGAAATTGAGCGCATCAAAGACCATATCCGGTCCAAATATATCCGGGTATGCATTGTGCAAGAAGTAGTATTCATACCCCTCACGCTGTATTTCCCAGCCCGCTCCCCAAATATGCGGGCGATATGGGATACCGTACGGGGTTTCCGCATTTCGTTCCTCCAAATGAGCTTTCAGAGTCGGCAAGGATTCGCGTACTGCTTTTGTGAAATCCGCATCGTTTATGAGTTTTTCCGCACGTCCTAAGAACCAGCCCACATGAATAATATTGCTCACTATAAACTCTGTCTCCGACAAGAGGTAATTTTTGTACTCACCCTCCCCGGTAGTTATATACAGTTCGACTGCGGCATATACTTTTGCCAACCTTGAAAAATCAAGATTGTATTTCTTAAGCCACGGCGACTTCTTATATTCCTTTATAATGTCTGTTACATAGTAAAGCTCTGTTGCTGCTTCTAATGCATGACTGCTCAACTCGTCGTTAAAGCCTTTGAGCACACGGGAAATTGCTGCCAGCTGAGCTGCTGTAGTCAGCTCTCTCGGTGGGTTATCCTCGGTAAACACCCATCGGTCGTCTGTGTTTCCGGTGATGCCATCCGTTTGAGCGGCGGGGTCGCCAAGCATTGCGTATTGAAACGGGTCATTGGTTATTATACCTCTGTACAGCCGCCCCAATGCACGGTATGCACCAATAATCGAAAGTGCACCGTGTTCTATCTGCTGAAGAACGTCATTTTTGCCGTCAGGTTTATGTATTTCTGTTATCTTTTTATCCTGATCAACGGTGGTTACATCATGATTCAAGCCAAACATTTCGTACATCATAGCAAGGATATAACACTCCGTAGCTTGCGACTCGATACGAAGGTCGTCATCCCCGGCATCATGCCAGCCACCGATGTTTAGCCCCGGGACAACATCACCCGGTTTATACTTTGTCAGAGTTGAAGGTCCTTGCTCATACATATCAAAATGGACATGGTTGACGGGAGCCATTTGCGCATCGTCATCATGACAAAAGTCGTGCCATACACGCGCATTTTCATTGATTCTCATATGACACATTTGAATTGGCAGGAAATACTCTAAAACAGGCTGCCACACCCCCCGGTCATAAATATCGGCGGCAATTCTGAAAATGGTGGTTTCCGCACAGCCATACTTGATTTTGTATAATCCTTCCTCTTGCACATCTGTAAAATCGAATTTCACGTAACTATAACGTAGAAACTGTCCCCATTCCTGCACATTTGCTGATAAAACCTCGGTTATCCCCGTTTCCGTAATTCTATATAAAACCGGTACTTGTCGGGTTGTTTCCCTTTTATCCAACTCAATGACAGCAACCTTAGGTTGATTTGGGTGATAACCAACCTGAGAAGTTTGAATTACAGGTGTGTACATCCATTCCTCAACTGCATTTGGTGTGATTATCCATTCAACAGCATTTTCTGTAGCTCCGGGTGTCACTTCACTGCAAACGATGTACCAGCCATTACCTTCACTCATGCGTCCATCGATCAGATTCAACTCCGCACCTTTTGATACGATTGTAAGCAAATTATACGGGTCGTCAGGTCGAATAGTCAAACGTTTGCCGACAGCATAAGGTTCATTATAGATGCTTCCGATTTGATTTTTATCCGGTTTTGCATAGGTTGGTCCATTGGCTTGCGGCGGGAAAATCCCTTGTTTATTATCCATAATCCACGGCTTCCCAAACAAAACGGTCGGGTACAGTTCAAGATAAAAGCATAGCCTCCCGGGGAATCCTTCAGGTAACGGTGTTCCCAAATCCACGGAAACAACGACAGAATCACCGACGCTCTTCACCTTAATTTTGTATTTAAGCTCAAAATCAAACTTATTCCCGTCTATATGTTCCTCGAACTTGGGAAACCCAAGCTCTGTTGTGATGCTATTCTCCGTTTCGTCAAACACACGTTCGCTTTGCGTTGGTTCAGGATCCCAATCCCAATGCCTCGCGAGCGAGGTGTTAGGCATAAATCGCAAATCACCGCAAGATGCAACGCGGTTTCCATGCATAATAATACTCACTCCGGATTGATGGCTGATACGGTAAAAATCATCAAATGCCATCACATCCACGCCCTTGTTCTGAAAGTAACCGTTTTCCTTGTTTAATACAAACCCTCTCGACATTTCTATACCTGCTCTCTATTTGATATTTGTTATTATATAGTGGGTTTTCCGGCTTCGTCATTCTGCGCGTTAGTCGCAGAATCTATTGTTGTGAATAGGTATTCTCTTGGACATATAGTATAATTGCGACGTGGATTCTGCGACTGCGCGCAGAATGACGTATGCACCCATAATACCACAGCACACAAGCTTTGACAAAGCCCCTCTTATATGATATTATTTCGCCTTGCGTCACGCTATTATTTTACATGGAGTTTTCGCAATGATTCGATGGATCAAAAGCATCAATCACCCGTTGTTTAAAACACTGGTAACAGTCAGGGGAAATCCGAGAATTGCTCTTTACACAGAGCCGTTGTGGATTATTCCGTTTAACCTTTTTTCGCCCTTTGTTTCCGTGTACATGGCGGCATTGCTGCTTTCAGACAGTCAAATAGGCTTGATTGCATCGATTTTTATGTTAGTAAGAACTATAACAGCAGTTTTCAGCGGAGCTGTTACAGACAAATTCGGGCGTAAGCTAACAACGTTTATTTTCGATACCGCATCCTGGTCCATACCATGCTTGCTTTGGGCTTTTTCACAAAATTTCTGGTGGTTTGTGGTTGGAGCGGCATTTAACGGGTTAATGCAAATTCCGCATACATCATGGATGTGTTTGTTAGTTGAAGACGCCGAAGAAAAAGCACTCGTGAAGATTTTTTCATTGCTGCATGTAATCGGACAATCGGCGGTAATTTTCGCTCCGCTTGCGGCGATCATGGTTAACGGGCTTACTGTAGTGCCGGCTCTGCGGATTCTTTACTTTTTCTCATTTTTGTCGATGACAACAAAATTTATTATCCTCTATAAATATGGTGACGAAACAAGGGTCGGAAGAACACGGATGGAAGAAACCAAAAACATGTCGATTTGGCAAATAATGAGCGGTTACGGGTCAATATATAAGCGTATCTTTGCCTCCCCAAAAATGATACTTTCACTTCTTTTGATGACCATCTTTAATATTACCTGGATGGTTTCGGGAAGCTTCTTTGGTCTTTATGTTACGGGTACACTGCTCATTCCCGAACATTTTCTTGCGTATTTCCCGATTGTACGTTCGGTTGTCATTGTCCTTTTCATTTACCTGCTTCAACCAAAGCTTGATAAATTCGGATTTCGTTCACCTATGCTGATAGGTCTTATCATTTTTATAGCGAGCATTGTTCTGCTGATAATGACTCCCGCAGGTTCATTGCCAATCCTCTTTGCCGTTATAGTAATTGATGCAGTCGCATACAGTTTTGTTGTGCCGCGCAGTGATTCGCTTACTCAACTGCTCATCGAACCATCAGAGCGGGCACGAATCAACGGGCTTATGATGGTTATAGTGCTCGGCTTGAGCATACCGTTTGGCTATATTGCAGGGTGGCTGTCAGAAATGGATCGCCGTTATCCGTTCGTGCTGATTGGAGCCTTTCTTGTATTGATGTTTGCTATTATTGCTATTAATAAGAAGGGTCTGGATGCTATGAAAAAAAATATTGCGGGTTAGCCCTCTTTGAGAATGAAGGTACGGCTCTGCGGAGCCGGGGTGATTTTATGCAAAAAATATTACTAATAGACGATAATGATGAAATCCTATCGGTTAATAAAAGCCATTTGACACGACAAGGCTTTAGCGTGACCTGTGCCGACACCGGTATCAAGGCAATTGCGCTATTGAAGGACAACCAATACGATTGTATCGTGCTGGATATACTTCTGCCGGACTTGGATGGTTTTACTATATGCAAAGCAGTGCGTACCATCACAGATACGCCGATTTTGTTTCTGTCCTGTTTGGAGGAAGCCGATGATAAAGTCAAAGGGCTAATGGCAGGCGGTGACGACTACATGACAAAGCCCTGCAGCTTGAAGGAACTAACGGCGCGTATCAACGCACTGCTCCGCAGAAACAGCACTAAGGAAAATAAACGTGCCGGCGTTTCGATAGACCGCGATACAAAAATCATCAATGCATTAGGAAAAAGCGTACTCCTTTCGGAGCGGGAGTTTGATTTGTTTATACTGCTTTATGAGAACCGGGGAAAGTCCTTCTCCAAAGAAGAACTCTTCGAAAAGGTCTGGCACGGCAACGCCGAAATGAGCGTCGTAACGTCTTTGATTTTAAGGTTACGCCGCAAGATAGACTTTGCAGGGGATGTTATAGGGAAAATAGTAAGCGAATATGGCAAAGGGTATTATTTAATGATACCCTCTTCACGAAGAGGGTGGCGTGAAACGCCGGGTGATTACAGAAGAAAGTAGTGAAGTATATGAAAAAGTTAATCTCCTTCATCCCTGCTGCTCTTATGTTTATCATCCTTGCTGTTCTCTTTGTTTTTATGTGTCTGCCGCAAAACCGGAGCTCTGCAACAGCGCAAAACGGAGTGTTGGATTTGCGTGGTGAGGAGCATATTGCTCCGCTCAGAGGACAGTGGGAGTTTATATATGGTGAGCTATTGACTCCGGATGAGTTAAAGGATCGCCCGATGGGTTTCATTGAAGTGCCTGAGTCGTGGGTAAATCAGGGATATCCTCTCAACGGCTTTGCCACCTATCGCCTGACGATTCTCACAGACAAAACAACACCGCTTACGCTTTTCCTTCCTGAAATCTTTACTGCATACGAGTTGTGGGTCAATGGAGACATCCTAAGAACAACAGGGGTGGTGTCCGGCAATCCCGCCGAGGGACGTATGCTTGTAGAAAACGCAATGGTTTCCGTGGCTGCCGAAAACGGTGTTATCGAGCTTGTTATACAAATCAGTAATTATCATTTTAATGAAGCGGGATTATATGATACGATATTGATAGGAGAAACCGAAGCCATACAATCATGGTTTTTCCGAACCCGTACGTTCCACAGTATTGCGCTTGGTTGTATATTGATGGCAGCGTTTTATCATCTTACACTCTTTATTTACCGCCGTCGTGAAAGAGCATATCTTTTCTTTTCGTTGCTGTGTTTTCTTTGTTTGTTCAGATTCCTTATGGAAACCAATGGACTCAACCAGTATTTTCAATGGATACCCATGAATATGTTCGGCGTAAAACTCTACCTCAGTCTATTCGTTGCGCACAGCATCGCTATATGTGCCTTTTCTATGTATATTTTTAATCGTGAGTTCTTGCGGAAACATAAATTTGCCATCGGAATATGCTTTGGTATTCTATTTGTCTTAGGCATTGCTTTTCCAACGAATACACGCGTATATATAATTGTAATGTTTGCCGCCATAGTACCTACATTATTGTTTACCATCATCCTTGCCGCACGCTCCCGTGTGCTTAAAGAAAATGGTGCATTGCGGCTTTATTTTGCGGCATTGATTGTTTTTCTGGTCGTCGGAAGCACATCAAAGTTGTTTTACGATTATATTCTGTTCATGACCGGGCTTATAAGCAATATGTTCCTGATTATGTCGCAGAGCCTTGTGCTGTCACGAAGATACACCGACGCATTTCGCTTTGTCGAGGAAACGAATACTAACCTTGAGCAGATTGTGGACGAACGTACAAAAAGCCTGCAAGCCGCAAACGAAGCCATGCTGATTACAAACAATGCCATGAAAGAACTTGTCACTAACATATCCCACGACCTGAAAACACCACTCCACGTCATGAGCATCAACCTCGAAACACTGTCCGAGCTTACCACAACACAAAGTGATGCCACATATCAGCGCCATGTCCGTGTTGCATACCAAAAGAACCTCGACCTGCAAAGGCTGATACGAAACCTGTTTGAAGTCAGCCGAATTGAAACCGACAGGAACATTTACTCACCCGAATGGGTATCCCTGTCAGAGCTACTGGCACAGGTAAAAGAGAAATACGATACTTATATTGAAGATCATGGCATAAACTTTGAAATTGATGTGAAGCAAGTGGACGGTTCCAATCCGTGCGAAGTCCGTGCGACGGACGGGGAGTCTGCTTCACTTGCCGTTTCCTCAGAAAGCATATTTGCGCTTCCAACGGAAAGCAAATATGTAGTTTCTGTGGATTCCCAAAAAATATGGAGCGTATTCGACAACATCATTTTCAACGCCGTGCATCATACCGAAAGCGGCGGCAGTATCACAATAACCGCTCAATACACAGAATCATCCGCAACAATCACTGTCGCCGACACCGGTTGCGGCATCGACCCGAAGCATCTGCCCCGCATCTTCGAACGCTTCTACAAAGGCTCTCAGGAACGCAGCGCAAACGAAGGCGAAAGCGGACTGGGACTATATATAGTCAAAAGCATAATGGAAGGCTGCAGCGGAAGTGTTAGTATCGAAAGTGAGCTTGGCAAAGGAACATCTGTTATGCTCACATTTCCGGTGATGTAGAATGTAGAAAATGTGAAGATTAGTCTTAAGACAGGGGGACGGTTCATCTGTCCTGTTTGCAACACTTTCAGATTTTAACGTGTAACGGCTGAAGAACCACAGAAAGGACCTCAATGCCGTTCTAACCTTGTGTGACAATATTAGCACTTCGATTCTCTATTAGTACACACATTTTTAGTGCGAAGAAAAGAGAAATAAAAAGCCCTATTGCAATCGGAACAACTCTTAATGCTAATATAGCTTCGCCAACGTTAGTAAGATTATTGCCTATGCTATTTGTATTGTTGGCTACGACACTTAAGTCATTACCAATTCTACTAATATTATTTGAAACAACAGCTAAATCGTTACCAAGATAGTATATGTTGTTTGCTGCTGCTGCTGTAGCTGCATGAATCTCCGTATAGAAATCTGCACCAAATGCTACTCGCCTTACTGTTTCATATTCATCGTTAAGCCTAGAAGTAAAGTTCCCGGAAACATTCGATGTCTTATTTTCAGCAAAATCCACTGAGATTATTATTCCATGTAAAGCGATTACAACTCCCACGAGTATACCTATGCAACAAATAATGATTGATACTATAGGAGCCTTGCGAGTTGCCGGAGGTTTATATTGCATTGTATAGTGCGTGTCCTGCAGTGGATTTACTCCTTGGTTGAATGTAGTTTGATTTTCCATGTAAATGCTCCTTATTAATTTTATTTTTTGGTTTACACTCTATCTAAATTACTATTCTCTTATATCCTCAAACTGCGAGTTAAGGACATACTATTCTACCGGAGTCAGTGTAAACCTTCCGCGTGCTTCAATTCTACTACCTGAATCAAGAAAAAATGTGTAGCTATCTTCACCATGTCTACCACCGAGTATTGTATTAACCTGCAATCTATCCCGCGAATTATAGACGACGAAGTTAGAACGTCCAGTTACAGTATATCTGCCCGGTGGGATATCATCAGGACTTCTATATTCCCCTGCTCCAAGTGTTATTGGTGCTTCTCCGGTTTCTTTGATTCTTGTTACCAATCTATCAAGTTCGTCTTGCTTTGCTTCAATTTCGGCATCTAAATCATCCAGTACCTGTTGCCTATTGAGGGATTCACGACGCAATTCCACTTCTTCCCGGCTTAGCTCGAGATACGGTTGCAGTTCGATTAATCGCTCATTTTGTTCATTCAATTGCTCATTCTGCTCATTTACAATTATGGTTTTTTCATTTAGCTGAGAGGATAGTAATGTGACATCATTAGAAAGACCTTCAATCTCTTGTTGCATTTCAGCATTTTTTGCTGCCAGTGATTCAACTTCGCCTCTTAATGAATCCACCTCATTACCCACTAGGTTATTCTCACTGATTATTTGGTTATACTGCTCAAGTAAATTATCATACGCATTATCGTTTTCTTCTGGACTTTTGGTGCACCCAAGTAACCCTATGAGTACAATAATCACCATTAGAACCATCGTAAGTGTTTTCATCTTTGCATATCTCCTTTATTATATAGATTACTTTTGTATCACTGCCGGAGTTATGTATAGCTACTCCGGCAGATTTAGCCGATGGAAACGAAAAATGCCGTGTACCGGAGCGAATTGCAATTCGCTTTACATACACAGCATATTATAAGTGCCACACAACTGATTACACACAACCAATGCTTTCTAATACAAAGTATCGTTGCAAATTCTTGCTGATTCCAAAGTATAACTTGCGATACTATGAAAACCGTTGTAAAATAACCAGTGGCGACGCTAATGCGTTAGTGTACGTAGCGAAGATACGTATACAGGTCGGAGGGTGTTGTCCGCACTCTCCGGCTGCCGCCGAAAATCGGCGAGGCACTAGTCGTTTCCTGTGGATTAGTATATATCTTAGCATGAAATATTGCAAGTATTTTATCGAAATATTGAGAATCACTCTTTTTCGAATCATGTTCTTGCATACTTATAGTATAAAGAAACATTGTTCTGAAAATAAATCTTTCTAGGAGGGGTAATCATGTTAAATGATAAAAGGTTCTTAACTCATAATCAGCAAATGAAATATTTGCGGACAGACAAAAATATAATCTGTAAAGGTTCCAAAGATAAGGAAGTGCTGAGCAGAATAGGGTATTTTAATTTGGTTAATGGCTATAAAGAGCCATTTATTGCTTCTGAAGTCAATGGTGTTCATATATATTATACCGGTACAAGAATAATGGATTTGTATAATTTAAAGAAGTTTGACGATGATTTACGCTTACTCCTGTTTAAGTATATAACACAAGTTGAAGAGGAGGTACGGACTATTACTGCATATAAATTTGACGATGAAAATAAGCGGGGTAAAATTGCATGGTATGAGCTTGATGCGTATGATACTTCAAAAAATATATCAATGATTGTTAAAGCTATTTCTCATGCTTTCAGCGAAATAGACAGAGCAAAACAAGATTATGTCAGGCACTATATGGAACATCATGCTTTTGTACCAACATGGATTATGATAAAAGTAATTCATTTTTCAACCCTCATCGATATTATTGACTATAGTAAACCTTCCATTAAAAGAGCAATTGCATCGTTATACGGAATCTTTAACAGTAGAGGATTTCCTGATTATAAGTTATTGATTGCAAGTTTGCACTGGTTACGAACAGTTCGAAATTCTTGCGCTCACAACGAACGAATATTTACAATAAAACATATTAACAGCCGAGTAAATACAAACTATATGAATGTTCTCGCTCCAAGTTATGCAAAAGAACGGAGTAGAAAAATAATTGATCTATTAGTTTACATGAAGTATTATCTTCCGGAAGATGAATATTATACGCTAATGACGAATGTAGACTTATTATTATCCGGGTTAAGAAGCACAATACATTCACAGGCATTTGACAGAGTGAGAACAGCGTTGGGCATTAAGGATATAAATCACATATCGTTATTAAGAGATATCCCTAAGACTGCGCCGATAATTTATAGTAATATCAGTCGATTATAGTTGACTTTTCCAAATGTTGTGGTAATATAACTATGAGAGGTCCGGTGAATGCCGGACGGAGAGTCGCTATCCTTAGGGACAGCGGCTTTCTAATTTATATGTCATATTTGTATAAGACTTTATTCATCATCCTTACTCCTTGAATTCTATAGTCAGGAAGGGGTTTAAGGATAAGAGTGTTTCTGTTTAATTGGAGTGTGGTGTTAGGCAGTTTGATAATTAAAAACTCCTCAACCATTACAGTCGAGATTCTTTTCAAAAGCTTATGAATTATTTGTTAGTTGATATGAAGTACCCTTGACGAAACGAACTGTCCTCCTATCTAAAGCCTCGCAAACAAGGCTCTGCAAAGCATTACCCTGGCAAAACATTACCCTTGATTAACCCGCAAATATATGCTATTATCTGTACAAATATTGAGAAATGCGAATGGGAATTCTCCGTTCGCATTTGATATTAAAGGCAAATAATAGCAGTCGGTTGTGATTATTCCAATAAGTTGTGATAATTGGTAATGACCTAAAGAGAAAAAGGGGTATAAAACGTGAAAAAACTATTCAAATTCAAAAAACTGTCAACGCAAATTACCTTTCTTGTCGGTACAATCATCTTGATTGTTGCCGGTGGCGTTGCAGGGTATATGCAGACCCGTATTATAACCGAGATTGGCAGGCATTCAAACCTGAGCCTTCAATACAAAATCGCAGACATCGCGGAAGAAAGTACTGCTGCGTTTTTTGATGCGGTTTACAGGAGCGGTGCTATACGGAAGCTTGCGGAATCTATTTTTGATGTTGACGAATATAAGAGGGATGCGGAAAATTATTTTGATACTCATATAAGACCCGTCATGTCCGGGTTTGTAAGGGGTACTATAGAGAACTCCGACTTTATAGATGCCGCCTACTTCGCCGTGCATCCTAATTTAGCGGGTTTTCCGCTTGTGCAAGAAATTTTCTTTGAAGATGATGGCTACAGCATTGAGGAGTCGGAGCCACAGACGTATGAGGAATATATGCAAGCGGATTCCGAGGATATGGAATGGTTTTACGGTCCGTATCATTCAAGAGCACCATTCTGGTCACCTGTATATGCATGGATTGACGGGACAGTCATGGTGAGCTATACTGAGCCTGTTATTATTGATGGAGTGATTATAGGCATTGCCGGTGTGGATATCTGTATCGGTTTTATAGAAAACCTGATAGAATACATCACATTATATAACACGGGGTTTGTCCTTCTAAGAGACAGCCACGGCGAGTTTTTTGAAAGCAACGATGTAATAAAACAACTCAGCGATAGCGAAAGGGCTAGGCTCGCGGAGGTTGCCCGTGCAAGTCTGGGCGATGTCTTTGAAATCCGGCTGGGCGATATAGTCTACATGGGAGCAAAAACCATCTTATTTAATGACTACGAACTTTATGTTATAGCACCAAAAAGCGAAGTAAACGCCGAAGTTACCGCTTCGCTGATCCGGTTTTCAATTATCTTTGTCACCGCATACACGATTGTTTTGATTGTCGCATATTTTATAGGGAAAAAGATGGGCAGGCCTCTTGCTGCGCTGTCGGGCTTTATGCGCCGAGCGGGCACAACGGGAGATATAATATACACACCGGAGGAGGACCGGGCTCTAAATCAAGCCATCGAGAGCGGCGGAGAAATCGGTCAACTTGTAAAGGACAGCGGTGTGTTCATAGACCATATAATTGAAGCATCCCAAGATCTGGAAACCATTGCAAACGGCGACCTGACAGTTGAAATAAAGGCACTGTCCGATAATGATACAATGGCAAACTCACTAAATAAAGTGATAACCAACCTGAACCATTTATTCAATGAAGTCCAAAACTCAGCCAGGCAAGTGGCTAACGGCTCAAAGCAGATCGCTGATGGCGCATCATCCCTGTCCGGCGGGGCATCGGAACAATCTGCGGCAATTGACGGACTATCCGATTCCATTGAGAAAATTCGGGAGCTAACCGGAAAAAATGCTGCTGTTGCCAGAGAAGCGGCTGATATGTCGAACATAATCAGGGGCAACGCTGAAAAAGGCAGCACACAGATGGACAGCATGATGCAGGCTGTAACGGAGATAAACGATGCAAGCGGCAAAATAAGCAAGGTAATAAAAGTTATTGATGACATTGCTTTCCAGACCAACATCCTCGCTTTGAATGCCGCCGTGGAAGCAGCAAGAGCAGGACAGCACGGTAAGGGATTTGCAGTTGTAGCAGAAGAAGTGCGAAACCTCGCTGCCAAGAGTGCTGAGGCAGCTAAAGACACGGGAGGACTTATTGAAAACTCCGTCTCCAAGGCCAATCTCGGCATGAGCATTGCAACAGAAACATCCGAGTCTCTAAAAGGAATCGTCGAGGGTATAAACCAAAGCACCGGAATCATCGAGCAAATCGCAAATGAATCGGACGGGCAACTTACAGCTATCAACCATCTCAATGAAGGGATCGGACAAGTATCACAGGTAACCCAGCAAAACAGTGCGGCAGCACAAGAAAGCGCGGCGTCGGCACAGGAAATGAGTGCACAATCTATAATGATGGAGAATTTGATTGCAAAATTCAAGCTGAAAGACGGAAACGACGGGATTCCGGGCTTGCCGCCCGGCTCAAATTAAAAATTGATAATAGCCAGAAACATTATAATTAAGGAGACAAAAATGAACATTAACATGACACTAACCGGAGAAAAATCCACTTTCGCCCTGGCCGGCAGGCTGGACACAACCACCGCCCCAAGCTTACAGGAATTGTTGATTCCCGAATTTGACACCGCAAAAAACATCGAACTGGATTTCACAGAGCTTGTCTATGTTTCATCGGCAGGGCTTCGCGTACTTTTAATGGGCGAAAAAGCCGCAAAAGCAAAAGGCGCGTCCATGACGCTGACCGGTGTTTCGGAAGAAATCATGGAAGTCTTCGAAATGACAGGCTTTGCCGACATGCTGACTATTGTGTGATGACGAGAAAAGGATAATCCACATGAAAAGAAAAACCACATCACTTTTACTCGTACTCATACTTATATTATCGCTTTTATCAGCGTGCTCATCTGCACCGGCAAACGAAGAAATAACATCAACACCGATACCGGCACTGACACCGCCAATCGAAAATACACATCAAAACGATGAAGAAACGCCGCCAAACAGCGGAAGCCTTACCATATTACACATGAATGATACCCACGGCAGGACACAGGCAGAGCCGTACATATCTCAACTTGCAAATGATATACGTGCAGATGGCGGTAATGTTTTGATTCTTGATGCGGGCGACCGCTTGCATGGACAGGTGGCTACCAATCTCACCGAAGGTGAAACGATGGTTCAGGTTATGAATGCTGTTGGTTACGATGCAATGGTAACGGGCAACCATGAGTATAATTTTGGATTGAACAGGTTAATTGAGTTATCCGGCATGATGGATTTCCCACTACTTGCGGCGAACGTCAGGTTCAACGGTGAGTATATCTTTGAGCGTTATACAATTATTGATTATGAAAACCTGACAGTAGGCGTATTTGGGCTTGGTACTCCGGAAACTCCCAAATCCTCAGACCCAAGAAATATGGGTATGTTAGTTTTTGAAGATCCTGTTGAAATTGCGACTGAAATAGTTGAGCTTTTGAAAGAACGAAATTGCGATATTATTATCGCTCTCACCCATTTGGGTGATGACAACAGCACTGCAGAAAACGAACGCAGTGACGCGTTGGCGGCTATAGACGGTATTGATGTTGTACTCGACGGTCACAGCCATACCTTGCTTGAAAACGGCAAAGTTGTAGGGAATACATTGATAGCGCAAACAGGTAGCCACGCACAATACATCGGTATTGTTGAAATTATGATTGAAAATGGAGTTAAAACTAAAGAAGCCCATTTGATAGAAGTACCGGACGCAGATGATGAAACAGAGTTAAAGGCAGATGAAGCGATAATTGCGGTAATCGCCGAGGGTCAGGCAAGGGTTGAGTCCATCACAAGCGTTGTTGTTGGAACAACGCCCGTAACCCTTGACGGGGAAAGAGAATCCGTACGTACAGGCGAGACAAACCTTGCAAACTTAGTTACAGACTCTATGATTTTTGCTACAGGAGCGGATATGTCATTTATCGGCGGCGGCAGCATCCGTACGAGTATTAGCGCAGGCGATATTACCATGGGTGATGTGCTGACTGTGCTGCCTTTTTCTAACCTTATCATAACTCTGGAAATGACAGGTCTCGATGTTCTTGAAATACTGGAGCATGGTGTTAGCGAGTATCCCGAACCCGCAGGTCTGTTTATACAAGTTGCAGGTATACATTTTATGTTTGACCCCGAAGCAGAACCCGGACAAAGGGTGGTAAGCGTAGTAATGGCTGACGGAACGGCTTTCGATGTAAACAGTAGTTATATTGTAGCTACCGTCGAATTTATTGCAGCCGGTGGAGACGGATATACGATGATGGCAAGAGGCATGGATTTGGTGTTTTACGGCGGCGACGCGGAAGCGTTTGTCATCTATTTGGAGACAAACCCTGTAATCACGGCAGAGCCGGAAGGTAGGGTTAGAATACAAGACAGATGAACCGTCCCCCTGTCTTGCGAGGAGTAATAAATGAAACTACGTGTTAAAACCAAAGTCGCCGCCTTATTCCTGATAATGGGCATACTTCTTTCCACGATTATAGGATATACCACATACAGACTTAGCTACAACCAAGTTGTGGATTCCTATGCAGACCTTGCTTTTAGCTCCGCATTATTGGTTGCTGATATACTTAAAGGCATTGATCTTGATTCTTATCTTGAACACGGCACGGATGAAGAATACTATGATATCTTCACAAGATTGCAAAACTTAAAAAGATTCTTTAATATCGAATTCCTTTATGTTGTCAGACCGAGTTTACATAAAAACGAGTCCGTCTATATTTTTGATATTTACACCGAAGTCAATGACCCGGAGCATATCTTTCAATTAGGGGAAATTGAAACTGAGTGGGTTGTAAATGAGTATGTTTTGAAAACTTATCTATCAGGAATAAACGAAGACAGCACAGTAATAACCGATTCAATATACGGGCATCTCGCATCGGCATATGTCCCCGTTTTTGCACCGGATGGCTCAATCCAAGCGGTAGTTGGCGTTGATATATGTATGGATGTTATTTTACGCGATGTGCGAAATCAAACCTTTCAGATATTAAGCGTCGCGCTTGGTATCAATGCGTTGTTTTTTGTGGTGATTTTGATTTTGATACAACGTCAGGTTTTAAACCATATTGTAAGACTGTCAAATCATATGAAAAACTTTTCCGCGGATGAGGGTGGATTAAAATGGTTTAATGTCGCAAACACGGGCGATGAACTCCAAGATATGTCAGTGAGCTTTAATCGAATGCTCGATGCAATCAAACATTATATGCAGAATCTTGAAAAGGTAACATCCGACCGCGAGCGCATTGCAACCGAGTTAGATGTCGCTACGAAGATACAGACCGGTATGCTGCCTTGTATTTTTCCTGCGTTCCCCGAACGTGACGAGTTTGATTTATACGCAAGCATGGAGCCTGCCAAAGAAGTAGGCGGCGATTTCTACGATTTCTTTTTAGTTGACGAAAACACCCTTGCTGTCGTTATGGCGGATGTTTCGGGAAAAGGTGTACCCGCTGCGCTGTTTATGGTTATTACAAAAACACTTATTAAGAATAATGCCCAGAATGGCAAGACACCGGCGGAAGTCTTTGATACCGTGAATAATTTACTTTGCGAAAACAACGAAGCGGGAATGTTTGTTACCGCGTTTTTAGGCTATCTCGACATACCGACGGGAAAATTCGTTTTTGTAAACGCCGGACATAACCCTCCGCTTATCAAAAGAGCAGGAGAACATTTTGAATGGTTTAAAACAAAACCGGGATTCATTCTTGCAGGCATGGAAGATATCGTGTATAAACAATACGAAGCCATATTGAATAAAGGCGACGAGCTGTTTCTATATACCGACGGGATAACCGAAGCGGTGAACAATGAAAACGACTTATTTTCCGACCCATGCTTGCTTGAAGCAGCAAACCGATATGTTGGTATGCCGCTAAAAGAGTTTACAGTATCCATTAAAAATGAGATTGATATATTTGCAGACGGTGTGGAACAGGCAGACGATATAACCATGCTTATGCTGCGATATAGGGGTTAGGGGGAATTTATGAGCAACTTAGCGGCACTCGGGTTTTACACACCATTATTAATAACTCAAATTATCATTTGTTTATCCGCCATTATAATGTTTATCAAAACACGGCGTAATGGCATGTTTATATTTTTGTGTTTCTGTGTTATCGGATGGCTTATAATAGATATGGCAATACTGTTTGTGAAAGACCTCGAACTAAATATTTATATTTGGAATATCGGGTTGATTTTTGTTGGCTTTTCGCCCCTTGCGACATTTTTGGTTTTCTTTCGCTATTATTTGCCGGAGCGTAAGATACCTCCGTATATAATGATTTTGCTGTTTATCATACCTTCTTTAAATGCACTTGTTGCGTTGACTTCATATAATCATGACCTATTAAGAACCGTTAATATTATTTCAATTTCTCCTGTTCGTATAGTTGAAATAACATGGGGTGTGTGGTTCTGGGTACACACAGCGTTTAGTTATGTTTTTGCGATTGCCGGTGCCGCTATGCTGGTTTATGGCTATAGGCAAATGCCAAAATTTTACAGGCTTCCTTCCGCTTTGTTCATTATCGCCTTTAGTGTTATGTTGGCAGGCAACTTAGTATTTTTACTGGAGATTTTGCCTACAAGCGTAGATCCGACAGGCATGGGTGCAGCAATAGCCGGGATTTTTATGTTTTTTGCTTTGTATAGAAGCAACCAAAGCATATTCAACCGTTTTGCCAAAGGGCAGGTATTCGATTATTTGGATGAAATCATTTTGGTTTTAAGCAGGGACAAGAAGATCGAGGATTTTAACGCAAGTGCAAGGTTATGGTTTTCATCTTTGGGAATAGACCCTGTTTCCTGTTTGCTTCCCGATATACTGGACACGCTCAAGCAAAAAGGAGCGGTATTTAAGGGGAAATCGGAAAATGAGGACGGTCAAGACATTTCTTTCACGCATGATGGCATAACAGTTATACTCAATCTTCGCTTGTATGAAATGACAGACAAAAAAGCAAAAACCATAGGTACAATCGCAATATTTACTAATGTCACGCAAAATCGTATTCTCCTTGAGCGAATTGAGAAAAAAGCGGGTATGGATCACCTGACAGGTATAGCAAACCGGTTGGCATATGACGGGGCAAAAGAGAGACTTAATACAGATGAGTATATGCCCCTCAGCGTTATTGTGTGTGATGCAAATGGGTTAAAGCAAGTAAATGACACACTCGGTCATAAGTATGGCGATTTACTGCTACAAGCAATAGCCGAGGTTTTTGAAAAAGTTCTCCCAAAATCCTATTTTGTTGCCAGAATCGGTGGCGACGAATATATCTTTTTGCTGCCATGTACTGATTTAGAAGGTACACACAGGTTTATGGATCAAATCCGGGAAGCACTTGCAAATCGTGATGATTTACCGTTTGTTCTGTCGGTCGCTATGGGCGCAGCAACAAAGCACAAACCGGAAGAGAACTTTGACGATGTAATCGCCCTCGCAGACCAGCGTATGTATGAGGATAAAAAGCGTATGAAAGGCGAAAAAGATTTGGAGGGTTTGAAAGAATGATGAAAAGACTTTTTATTCTGCTATTGACGCTTGTATTCCTTATTCCGCTTCTGGCAGCTTGTGCATCCGTAAATGAAGAATCAACGCAAGATAGACCGCAAGCAAGCTTAAGAGAAGAACCGCTCGATTACACATATTTTGAAGGTAAAGACATTGCCGTTATAACCGGTGTGCTCACTTACAACACTACAGAGCGGATCGGTGGCAACCCTGTCAACTATAACGACAGTTCCTCGGCAGCCGAAGATGTGCGGCAAGGGCGTGTCGCCGGATATATGCATACGCTGACGGCTGTTCAGGTAATGGCAGCGCAGCTTAACGGCTTTGAGGCAATTGCCGTACCTAAAGAGATTTTTTCCGCTCAAGTTGCTGGAATTTCCCATGATCAGTCCGTTATTGATAGTTTTGATGCATTCCTCTCTGTTATGGAAACAGATGGAACTCTTGCCGAAATGCGGGACCGCTGGTTCGGTGATCTGCTGGATTTGGACACACCAATACCCGACATACCCAATTCAGGGAACAACGGCGTTTTGAGAATTGCGACT
>Ga0123353_10000204_pt1 | contig 75239 bp, 68 predicted proteins | sample TergutLab28metaG_3_FD_92763 | JGI IMG/M metagenome (GOLD analysis project Ga0123353, IMG submission 92763) | Labiotermes labralis P3 segment gut microbial communities from Petit-Saut dam, French Guiana - Lab288 P3 | ecosystem: Host-associated > Arthropoda: Insects > Digestive system > Gut ... | reverse complement strand
TCGTCCGGCGGCAGGAAGTTAAAAACCAGCCTGTAATCCTCACACATTCTTAGCTCAAGTTCAGGGTCAAGGACTGGCGTAATATCAACGGTATTCGTGCTATCCACAGGTGTATCTGTGTTGATTTCCTTGATGTTTTGACAGGATGCCAACATCGGCAGGACCATGCCGATAGCAGCCAGCAGCAAAACAATCTTTTTCAATTGAGTACCTTTGTCAACTAATTAGTAGTCACCCATGACCAGGAAACACGCACCTCATCACTGGGATTAACTCGTGATACAGGAACTATTTCCAAGGTGTACATTCCTGTAGTTGTAACAGTAAACTCAACTATTTCCACGTTGTTACGAAAGGAAGTTGAACTGGCAATGATGGTTCCGGAAGGGTTTTTGAGATAAATATCCAGATTATCCAAGTCGGACAAACTGGATATAGGCCTGGAAATACCGTTGCTGTCGTTAGCCTTATCAAATACTACCACTACTCTGACATTTTTACCGGCAACATAAAAAGCCATGGAAGAGGATATTGTAGAAGAGTAAACACGTTGCATGATTGTTCCACCCATAGAATTAATAGCACCGGGTGCGTTTACCATTCCTGCGCCACTCTTGTCTCGTAAATAATTATTATCCACAATGGGGTTGTTTGAATTTGAAGTTGAAATTTGGTCTGCTCTTGCGCCTTGCAACACTCTTGATTTAACGTATACAGGGAATAATTTCGTCATTAACGGGTCGCGTTCCATCATTTGAGCAACCACTCCGGTGACGAAAGGTGCCGCACCGCTAGTGCCGGTGCCTTCATAGAACTGTCCTGATCCTGCAGTAGATTGAACAGCACGAATCCATGTGCCCGGCGCCGATATATCAGGCTTATTGGGAATATATGCAACCTGATTAAAGGATGAACCAAGATTAATGTCGTAAGGCAGTGTGGTAATAGCGGTAGTACCGCTGGATTTTGTGTAGGCATTACCAACAGTAATAGCATTCAATGCCTTGCCAGGACTGGTAATGTTATTACTGAGATTCATGCTCCCGTAATTACCAGCAGCGACAACAAGAGTCACGCCCAAGTTGGCAATCTCCTGGTCCACTTCCCTGTCCAAATCCTCGTATGCAGTGGAACTGCTTCCTCTGGTACTAAAATTAATGACTGTACAGCCCTTGCTGACCAACTGGCGTATCGCTCTGGGAACATCTACTGGAAATGCTGCTGTATTTTGATATACTTTAGCGTAAGGCACAACACCTTCGTATGTTACGCTTGGTGCGCTGCCAACCGATACTGGTTGCCCTACAATGATGCTTGTAACAAACGACGCATGGGTGCCATTTGTAACTGTTACAGGAACGCCACCGTTCTGGACAGGCCCGCCTCCTGGTCCGGCATCGTTGTTGTAAAACAATCTTACGTTGTTTATGCCGCTTAACTGAGCCGCAGTTGGGTCAAAACGCCCTGCTGTAAAAAGACCGGTTGCTGGATTTGTTTCAAGCGCTTCAATTACTCCAATTGTCACACCTGTTCCCTTGTAACCTAGGCCATAATTATAGTATCCACTTTTTGTTCCGGTAGTGCTGTCAGCACCGATTTGAGTTAACGCCTGATTTAAAAGCGGAACGAGAGGTTCATGCACATACAGCGAAATGTCGTGGACTGATTCATTTTTGGCATAAGCTACTATTTCAGTTTTGGTAGCTTCCACAATCAAGGTTGCTGTACAGCGACTGTTATAGATAATCTCCCGTGGTTTCTCGCCGATATTGTCAGCGACGAATTTATCGTTCAACGCGGAATATTCCCGTTCAATAATTCCTATCCGCGTCATCCTGTATTCGTCTATTTTGGCGTTTATTGCCCAGTTGACCAGTGAAATGCTGCGGTCTAAGAATTCGCCATCCTGCTCCCAATGCTCAGTTCCTGCCGTGGCAGCTGTGTAATGTGCTTCCTCATACCCATACCGCGCTTCAACCTGCCTTGTAACTTCTGAGGCGATTTCTCTCTCAAACCGCGCAGGATCTTCGTAATCTGCCGGATTCATGCCTTTTTCATTAATCAAGGCATTTGTAATAACACGGCTGTCAATGCCTATAAGCCATAACCAAACGGGAATCAAGTCATCGTCGGATTTCTCCTCCATCACCTTCCACAACTCTGTACTTATCTTGGATTCCCATTTGTACGAGTCGCCTTCTGTCAGCTTATTCAACATAACTTGCCTCCGCCTGCGACACCTCGCCTGTGAATATTTTCTAGAGGTTGTTCGTCTTATAGATAGATTGTAACCTTATGAAAAACCTGGGTCAACTATTTGTATGAGTTCAGGCTATTATCCTGCATCATTTGCGAATCGTCAGACAGAGGAGCGTGAGCTATCACTCTAATTTTGCAGTGTCACTGAGCTGCCTACGCCAACCCACCATAGACGAACTCAAAATACCAACACCCTGCTGAAAATCTGTCTGTTATTGGTTATCCACCTCCCCCCGCATCTCCTCCAGTATTTCTACGGCAGAGGTGACAAAATTCGGGCAGCGGGCGGAGGACAACTTCTCATCTCTGGCTTTGGCGCGCCCCTCAGGCGTGCTCAGGTTAGCGCCAAGAATGGCCGTGCAGTAAACAGAGCGATGCCTGGCTTTAAAACGCCGGTTAAACTCGTTCACCAGTGCGTACAGATGATCGCGATTCGCGGATGAAGCGTCTTCCCACAACCCCAGCACCATATAGGCGGCGCTCACCGCCCCACACACCCCGTTGCTGCGCCCCATGCCGCCGCCAAAAGCCGCAGCAACTTTGATCGCAACACCGGAAGACACCCCCAGTTCAGGAGCAAAAGTATCAAGCACCGCCTGGGCACAATTCATGCCCCCGGAGGTGTGATTGGCAACAGCCTGATGAACTCTGCTCATTTCTTTTTCTCCTCACCGGCTTCTATGGCCGTATTGATAAAGTAACTGCACCCCAAGACTGCGGGTCAAGCCCGCAGTGACATCGGGGAAGCTTCTGTAACCATGTCGATGAAGTAACGATGCAAGCGCGTGTCCTGTCCCAGTTCAGGATGAAAAGCCAGTGCCAGCATGCTCTCCTGACGCGCGGCCACCACAGTGCCGTCTTCCAGTCTGGCAAGAATTTCCACCCCTTCGCCTACTTTCTCGATAAACGGAGACCGGATGAACACAGCGTGAAATTTATCCCCGCCAATCACGGGGATTGTCAGATCCGTTTCAAAACTGTCCACCTGACGCCCGAAGGCGTTGCGCCGGACGCCGATATCCATCAGGCGCAGCGTCCGCATATCGCTGTCCGCCACCTCTTTGGCAAGCAGTATCATACCAGCGCAGGTGCCCATCATCGGCCTGCCGGAAGCGGCGAACTCCCGAAGCGGCTCAATGAGTCCATACGAGTGCGCCAAGTTGAGCATGGAGGTGCTTTCCCCGCCTGGTATGACAAGGCCGTCAAGCGTAGCGAGAGTTTCCGGACTGCGCACCTCAACCGCCATCACGCCCAGTTTTTCAAAAATATGAATGTGCTCTATGAACGCCCCTTGCAGGGACAGCACCCCGATTTTCATAGCTGCAATTTACCTTAAACCGGTGTTTCAGGTGTCTCTGTGTTTACCAAGCGACAGGATGTGATGAAGCGCCATGCCTACTTTATTATAGAATCGGAGGTTATGAAGCCCGAAGACTCAAGCAAGGCCGCCGCGCCCGTTGCATCCGCGACGCGCAGCACCACGTAGGCGTTGCCTTCCCCCTGCGCGACGAAGGCATACATGTACTCCACCTGTACGCCGTTGTCCGAAAGCAGCCGCAAAACCTTCGCCAGACTGCCCGGTTCGTCTTTCATCCTCACGGCCACGACTGGCGTCAGCGCCGCGACACGACCGTCCTGCCGCAACAGCGCCAGCGCCTCCTCAGGTTTGTCCGCGATGAAACGCAGGACGCCGAACTCCGCCGTGTCCGCGACTGTAAAAGCCTTGAAGTCAATCCCTGCCTCCGACAGCTGCGTGGCAATGTCCGAAAGCGCGCCCGGCTTGTTCTCCACAAATACAGAAATCTGGTTCAGTATCATATGGTGCCCCCCTATATCTTTCTTTTATCGATAACGCGGACGGCTTTGCCCTCACTGCGCGTTATTGAGCGCGGTTCAACCAGCTTCACCTTCGGCGAGATACCGAGCATCGATTTCAGCGCCTCCACCAGCGTTCTTTCCTTCCTCTCAATGCCACCGATTTCGTCCGTGAACATCCCATCCGTCATTTCCACCTGAACCTCGAAGGTGTCCGTATAATTGACCCTGTCGACGATAATCTGGTAATTGGCGGGATAACCTTCGTTCAGCAGCACCGTTTCGATTTGTGACGGGAAGACGTTGACGCCGCGGATAATAAGCATGTCATCGGTGCGCCCCATCGGCTTGCCCATCTTTATCAGCGTCCTGCCGCAGGAACATTCATTACGCGACAGCACGCAAACATCGCGCGTCCGGTAGCGTAAAAGCGGAAACGCCATTTTCGTCAGGCTGGTAAAGACCAACTCGCCGCTACTACCATCAGGCAGAACCTCAAGCGTATCCGGGTCAATAATTTCAGGATAAAAATGGTCCTCGCATACGTGCATGCCGCTCTGCTCCGAACATTCGAAGCCCACGCCAGGGCCGGTCGTTTCGGTCAGGCCGTATATGTCGTAGGCCTTTATACGCAGGTTCTTTTCTATATCGCGGCGCATCTCTTCGCTCCACGCTTCCGCGCCAAAGATGCCCGCCTTCAGGTGGATTTTATCAATAAGCCCCATATCCTTGAGCGCCTCAGCAAGAAAAGCTGCATAAGACGGGGTGCAGCAGAGGATGGTCGACTGCAGGTCAACCATGAACTGAATCTGCCGATCGGTACTGCCGGAAGACATCGGCAGGGTCAGGCAGCCAACCTTGTGAGAACCGCCGTTCAGGCCGGGGCCGCCCGTAAACAACCCGTAGCCGTAGCTTACATGCACGACATCCTTTTTCGAGCCGCCGGCAGCCACAATCGCCCGCGCGCAGCATTCCTCCCAGAGGTCTATGTCAGCCTGCGTATAGAAAGCCACCACGCGCCGCCCAGTGGTGCCAGAGGTCGAATGAATGCGCACACAATCCTCCAGCGGTGCCGCCAGATAGCCATATGGATACTCGTCCCGCAGGTCGTCTTTCTTGACAAACGGCAGCTTGTACAGGTCTTCGATGCCGCGAATGTCGCCAGGCTCCACGCCTTTTTCCTGCATTTTCCTGCGATACGGAGCGACATTATTATAGGCATGCGCCACCTGCTTTATGAGACGCCCGGACTGCAACGCCCGCATTTCATCACGCGACATGCATTCCAGTTTTTCCTGATAGTACGCCAATTCCTGTATCCTTTCTCCGAGGGTCATTTCAGATGCGCTGTTGTTCATTGACAGAGAAAACGGAAGACCATCTGATAAAGACGTCATCCCCATCCGACGGCCGCAGTCTTCCGCACCCGGGCCACCGCCGAAACTCCTACTGTCAGCTGCGTCCGAGTTCAAAGGCCTGCTGGTTTACGGCAACCATTTTCGGCGGCACGACTTCCGCGATTACCTCCAGCCAATCCTCACGAGAGAACTCCATAAACCGCGATGCCAGACCCAGCACAACCACGTTAAATGTCCGAGGAGCGTTAATGCTTGCGGCCGCGGCTACAGCGTCTATAGAAAACGTTTTGTACCGCGCTTCAAGCCGCCCGATGATGTTGTCGGGATAGACCGCCGCGCCGGTCACCACAGTGATAGGGTCGATGCGCTGGTCATTGACGACCGCCACACCATCAGGTTTGAGGAAATGCGCGTAGCGAAGCGCCTCCAGCCGTTCAAAGGCAAGCAGCACATCCGCCTGTCCCGCTTCGACAATCGGCTCCGCCACTTTTTCGCCATAGCGCACGAACGTCACCACGGAGCCACCGCGCTGTGCCATACCGTGTACTTCGGAAAGTTTGACATCATAGCCGCCGCGCAGCGCCAGTCCTCCGAGAATACGACTGGTGAGCAGAGTACCCTGCCCGCCCACACCAGATATCATAATGTTTATGGTCATGGTAACACCGCCCGCGACGCGCTTTCAATGGCGCCAAACTTGCACAACTTGATACACAGACCGCAGCCGTTGCAAGCGGCATCAATACGGATGGCTTTGTCCGGCAGACGCGTCAGCGCCGGACAACCCGGCTTCAGACAGGCACCACACCGCGTACATCTGTCCGGAACAGGACGGCAGACATCGGGGAAGGTTTGCCCCTTCAAAAGTACGCAGGGAGCACGAGTGATAATCACCGAAAGCTCGTCTGCGGCAACTTCCTGTTTCAATAATTCCCGGAGTCCGTCCAGGTCGAAAGCATTGATTTCATACACGCGCCGGATGCCCATAGCACGGCACAGCTCGGCGATGTCCACGACGGGAACCGTTTCGCCCTTGAGCGTCCTGCCGGTGGCGGGATGGTCCTGGTGACCGGTCATGCCGGTGGTTGAGTTATCCATTATCACAACCGTGCCAGTAGCGCGGTTGTAGGCCATATTCAGCATGGAGTTAAGCCCGGTGTGCATGAAGGTGGAATCGCCGATGACCGCCACCCAGTTTTTGACCCAGTCACTCCCGCGCCCCTTCTCCATACCGTGCAAAATCGAGATACCAGAACCCATGCAGACCGTGATGTCGATGACCGCCAGCGGCTCGCCCGCTCCCAACGTGTAGCAGCCGATGTCTCCCGCCGCGTGCAGTTTTAGCTGGTTGAGTGCGGTATAGACGCTGCGATGCGGACAGCCTGGGCACAGAATCGGAGGCCGGGCCGGAACGCTTTCAGCGGAAGACGGCACCGGCGGCTGACGCAGCACACGCTCGCGCAGCATGGCCGCGCTGTATTCACCCTGACGAGTGAAAAGCTCTTTACCGATGACCTTTATGCCCCATGAGCGCATCTGCTCTTCAATGACCGGTTCAAGCTCTTCAAAAACGTAAAGCGTCCCGACTTTAGCCGCAAACTCCTCGATAAGTTTGCGCGGCAATGGATTGACCATGCCCAACTTAAGCACGGAGGCTTGCGGCAGCGCCTCTTTGACGTAGAGATAGGGAATGCCGCTGGTGATAAAACCCACGGACAAATCGCCGTATTCGGCATGATTGAGTTCGGGAAAGTCCGCCTCCGCCATGTCCTTCATGCGCGCCTCGACGACCGGATGACGGCGGATGGCGTTGCCAGGCATCATCACATATTTGGCGATATTGCGGGAATATGGTTTATCGGCAGGCTCAACCCGCTCGCCCGGCTCAACCAGCCCTTGCGAGTGCGAAAGGCGTGTGGTGGTACGCAGAATAACCGGCGTATCGAAGCGCTCGCTCAGCTCATAGGCCAAACTGGTGAAATCCTTTGCCTCCTGCGAATCGGAAGGCTCCAGCACCGGAAGCTGGGAGGCGCGCGCCAGCATACGCGTGTCCTGTTCGTTCTGTGAGGAATACATACCGGGGTCGTCGGCGACCACCACCACCATCCCCGCCCCCACGCCGGTATAAGACGCGGTGAAAAGCGGGTCGGCGGCCACATTAAAGCCCACATGCTTCATGGTGGCCAACGAGCGCACGCCAGCGATGGACGCACCCAGCGCCACCTCAGCGGCCACTTTCTCGTTTGGTGCCCACTCGGCGTAGACCTCTGGGTATTTGGCGATGCTCTCGCTAACTTCGGTACTTGGGGTACCGGGATAGGCCGCAGATACCTTCACCCCCGCTTCCCACGCGCCGCGCGCGATAGCCTCATTGCCCAACATCAATACTTTTTTCACAACAGACTCCAATTGCCGACAGCGCGGCTGTCCCATATCGGGAAAAACAATCTCTCCGAATCACGTCCAAATCCTTGAACGCGCCGCGGAATTCTATATCTGTACCAGTCGGGCGCTTCCGACATCCGGCAGTGACTGTATCTGTCTGAGCTGCTCATCCGGCATTGGTTCGTCAAGCGCCAGAATCATCAGCGCCTCACCGCGCGGTGTCAGCCGTGAAAGGTGCATGTAGCTGATATTGATATCGGCCTTTCCGGCAATTTCACCCACAGCTCCGATAAGTCCGGGGCGGTCAATGTGGTCGCAGAACAGGAACCAGCCGCCGGTGGGAACGATGTCAACCCAGAACTGGTTGACCTGCACGATATGGCTTTCACCGCGCATGACCGAACCGGAGACAGTGGTGGAACCCTCAGAGGTGACAGCCTCCAATGTAATCAGATTGGTATAGTTGTCGCAGGAGACTTCTTTCTCTTCTGAGACCTTGATGCCCAAACGCGAGGCTTCTATGCCGGCGTTGACCATGTTGACACGCGAATCAGTAAGGCGTCCCAGCAGCGAACCCAGCAGGATGGCCTTGAGCGGATTGGTATCGTAGGCCGCGATTTCCCCCTGGTATTTGATGTGTACACTCTTGATCTGGCCGCCGCCCATGTAGGAGAGCAGACTGCCGATAGTGTTGGAAAGCCGCATGTAGGGTACCACGGCGCTCATGGCCTCGGCCTTCACCAGCGGGGCGTTGACGGAGTAACGCGCCGGCTGACCGTTGAAAACATCAATAATCTGCTGGACGACCTCGGTGGCAGCCAGCGTCTGCGCCTCACCGGTGGAGGCGCCCAGATGCGGGGTGACGATGATTTTGGGAGAGGAGAAGAGGATGCTCTGGGTGCAAGGCTCCTCAATGAAAACATCAATGGCGGCACCAGCCAGCTTACCTTCGTTGATGGCAGCGACCAGCGCCTCCTCATCTATCAGGCCGCCGCGGGCGGCATTAATGATGCGCGTCGTGGGCTTCATCATGGCCAGTTGTGCCGCGCCAATCATATTCTTCGTGGATTCGATAAGCGGTACGTGCAGGCTGATAAAATCGGCTTCTTTCCAGATTTCCTCCAGCGTTTTGAGTTCAATGCCAATCTTGCTGGCACGCTCGGCGTTAACAAATGGGTCGTAGCCAATTACGCGCATTTCTAGACCCAGGGCGCGACGCGCCACCTCGGAGCCAATATTGCCAATCCCCACCACACCCAGCGTCTTGCCGCGCACCTCAACCCCCATGAACTCGTTGCGCTTCCATTCGCAGCCCTTTAGCGAGGTATTAGCCTGCGGGATGTTGCGGGCCAGCGCCAGCATCAACGCCACGGAATGCTCAGCGGCGGAGATGGTGTTGCCAGTGGGGGAGTTGACCACAATGATGCCGTTTCGGGTGGCTGCCTGGGTGTCGATGTTGTCCACACCGACGCCGGCGCGCCCGATGACAATCATTTTTTTGGCCGCCTCAATGATGTCGGCGGTGACAAGTGTCTGCGAGCGCACTACCAGCGCGTCGTAGTCGCCGATGATGGCCTTGATTTCATCGGGCTTAAGCTTGGTTTTGACGTCGACATCAGCATACTGCTTGAGGGCATCCACGCCCTCCTGCGCCAGCGGATCGGCTACCAACACTCTGTACTTCATTTTTAATTGCCTCCGATAAATCCGGCCTTGGGCAGTGCGATCTTGAGGGCAGCGAGAACGGCGGCAACATCCTGCTCGTTGACCCAGCCCAGGTGGCCGATACGGAAGATTTTGCCCTCCAAGTCCATCTGGCCGCCAGAGAGGATTATGTCATGTTCCTCGCGCATGACTTTGTTAAGCAGCTTAGCGTCCAGCCCGTCCGAGCCCAGTATGGCGGTGACGGTGTTGGAGGCATATTTCTCATCGCCGAACAGCTTCAGCCCCAGCGCCTTGACGCCGTCGCGAGTCATCTGGCCGAGCTTCTTGTGGCGGGCGATAATGTTTTCAAGCCCCTCTGCAAGCATCAGGTCGAGCGCCGCATTGAGGGCGAAGACTATCGACACGGCCGGAGTCCACGGCGTCTGGCCGCCCTTTTCAAGATACTTCTTGGATTTGCCGAAGTCCCAGTAGAAGCGCGGGATTTTAGCCTCGGCATTGGCCTTCCAGCCCTTTTCGGAAATGGCCGCCATGGCGAGGCCAGGAGGCACCATCCACGATTTCTGCGAGCCGGTAATCATGACGTCCACACCCCACTCGTCCACCGGCAATTCGATGGAGCCGACTGAGGAAATGGCGTCTACGATGAAGAGCTTGTCGTAAGGTTTGATAACAGCGGCAATCTCTTTAAGCGGATTGGTAACGCCGGTGGAGGTTTCGTTATGGGTGACCATTACCGCTTTGATGGCGGGGTCCTTATCGAGGGCGGCCTTGACCAGATCGGGGTCGGCGGCTTTGCCCCATTCAAACTTGAGAGGAATCACCTCGGCACCGTAGGTTTTGGCAATGTTGGCCAGCCGGTCGCCAAAGACGCCGACGGAAACCGACAACACCTTGTCGCCGGGGGAGAAAGAGTTGACCACCGCCGCCTCAAGGCCTCCTGTGCCGGAGCCGGTCAGCAGGAAAACATCGTTTTGAGTCAGCAACAGCTTCTTGAGCTTGTCAGTTACGGAAAGCACCATCTTCTGGAACTCGCCACCGCGGTGGTTAATCATCTGGCGTCCCATAGCAGACAGCACTTCGGGGGGGCATGGAGTCGGACCGGGAATTCTCAGATTGCTCATGAAATACACTCCTTCAGGCGACCATTTTGTCTTTTATATTGAGTAGAGATTATATCTTAAAGCGTTTCCGCAGACAACCCCGGTTGCGGCGGCGGTTACCGCGGCAAACGGCGACGCACTGACCTGCGGTTTTCCCGACTATTGGCGTTATCATCTGGATGATTACCGGATACTCGCCAAGATTAAAAATAAAGAGATGCTAATCATCGCTATCAGTCTCGGACACCAGCGCGAGATATACCGGAAACTGCAAGAAATGTAACCGCAACTGCAGGCTAGGACTACGATGCATAACGAGACTCGCCGTGTTATAATGCCGCTGGAGTCGAATGAATCTCCACCAGAGGGGATATGGCAATGCACAACCTGCTTGATGAAAAATGGCTACCGGTTCTCTATAACTCCGGCCAATATCAGCGTATCGGCGTCAAGCAAGCGTTTTTTGAAGCCCATCAAATCAGGCAACTCGCCGCCAATAATCCGATGGACAGGATGGCGGCGTTACGTTTTTTACTGGCACTGCTTTACTGGTGTCAAGGCAACCCACCGGATAAACCAGTAAGCTCCTTCCCACCTGAATGGTTCACGAAGTTGGAACAGACCAGAGATTGCTTTGAGTTGCTGGGAGATGGAAAGAGGTTTTATCAAGATAGAAACGCAAAACGACAAAGGCCAACTACCGACCTTATCCAAGAAATACCAACCGGTAACAATTTTTGGCATTTCAGACATTCCACTGATTCAGAAAACGGACTATGTACAGGCTGTTGCGCAACTGGGTTGTTAAGATTACCCATGTTTTCTACTGTCAGTCTCCCAGACCTGAAATCTGGCATAAATGGGACACCTCCAATATATGTCGCACGATGGGGCGGGACACTACTGGAAACACTCAATGTAAATTGGATACAACATGAGAATATTGGTGTTCCTTCATGGGAACACCATCCTGTTATACACGCCAACGAAGACATACCGCTTCTAACAGGGCTAACATTGCCAGCTAGACGAGTATTGCTAAATGACACAGCGACGCAAGGCACCTGCATATTATGCGGCGCCACTGCACCCATCATAAAGGAATGCGAATTTCAGTCAGCTGGTGAACAGAAAAATGATCGTTGGACAGACCCACATGTAATATACTCAACAGAGCAATCACGAGAAGCCTTGAAAGCATCTGACCTGATTGCAGTAGGCCCGCGCAAAAAGAAATTTAGCATGGATAGACCATGGCCATTGCTTTTCAAAAAAATGTTGGAATCTGGCTGGATCGTGCCTCATAAAAACCGCATGTCGTTACTGATTGTCGGATTCGCTGTCGACAAAGCAAAAAACATTGACGTATGGGAGCGCATAATTGAACTCCCAAAACAAGATTTCGAACAAGAACTCACAGCAATTATGACGCAACAATGGGAGGAAGAAGGCTCAAAACTGAAAACCCTAGTTGCGCGTTCCAAAGTGCAGAGCGTAGCAACAGTAACAGCCATTCGTCCGCATGTTGAGAACGAGATAAGTAGCTGCCTGGAAAAACTTATGGGCGGCAACACGGAAAGCTGGCAGAAAGCAACACAAAAATATGAGCCTATGATGAAGGCAGTGGCACAAGCCCTATCTCCCGGACATACCACGGCAGCGATAATTCAGCGCCACAGAATTGCCAACACCTTGCCGAATATGTCCCAACCCCAAGAAGCAAAGGACAAACTGGCAAAGAAAGGGAGCGGTAAATGAGTACCAGCACCGAAGATTATATTGCCAAGTTGGAATCACTTAAAAGCGGCGACCTAGGGTTACTCCGAACACACGCCGGACATGGGATAGACCACTCTTCACAGGCTTTTGACCTATTCTCCGGCCTGTGGTGGCCATTGCGGGAAAAAAGCCAGAGAGCGCCGCGACGCGAGGTAGCTTGGTTGGTAGCCAAGCTTTACGCCTATCGCCCTATGCAGCAAGCTGATACAACTCTGGCACAAAAAATGGCCACCAGCCAACCAAGAACCAGCCTGACGGCTATGAAAAGCTTTCGCCAGCGATTCGACCAATTGCTAATGAGTCCGCTCAGTACCATTGAAGAACCGTTACGCTGGGCACTGGATAAACTTCCCGTCAATAGTACGCTCAACTGGGTAAAACTGACAGACGACCTGTCCATCTGGGAAAGGGAATCGACACGACTAAAATGGGCACAAGAATTTCTTACAGGAACTAAAAAGGAGGAATAACCAAATGTTTCTTGAGATCCACATAATTCAGAATCACAGCCCGGCCAACTTGAACCGAGATGACCTTGGAGCGCCCAAGACCTGCTACTTCGGCGGCGTTTTACGCTCACGCATCTCCAGCCAATGTCTCAAGCGTAGCATCCGCATGAGCAATGAATTCAGCGTATTGCTTGGTGGCATCCGCACGAGGCAACTAGCGAAACTGATAGCAGAAAAAGCGGCTACTGCCAACGCGGAAAAGCGTGCCGAAAAAATCCTTGAACTCTGCGGTTTCAAAACAAAAGATAAAAAGGCAACGGCGAGTGCTTCCGATAACAATGAGGAAGAGGGGCAAAGCCAGCGCAGCAAAATGCTTATCTATACTACTAAAGAAGCCGTCTCCAAGATGGCAAACCTGCTGAAGATCGACTCCTCTAAAAAGGACGAGGACATCGTCGTGGCTTTCGCCGAAATAATCACAAATTCCGTTTATGTTCCAGATATGGCGCTCTGCGGGCGAATGCTGGAGCCATCATCCAAGATATGGGAAAAGCTCAACACAACGGTGGAAGCGTCATTGCAGGCCGCTCACGCCATCTCCACTCACGCAGCGCGCCCTGAAGTCGACTACTATGTAGCCGCTGACGATGTTCCTGGGGATAATGCCGGAGCGGGCTATGTGGACGAAGCCATGTTCGCCTCAGCCTGCTTCTACAAGTATTTCTCGATTGACTGGGAGCAATTGGTCAAAAATCTGAACGGCAACAAGGAACTAGCCGCTCATACAATAGGAGCTTTCCTGCGCGCCGCAGCGCTGGTTGCCCCAACCGGCAAACAAAACAGCTTCGCCGCGCACAACATGCCAGACGGCATCCTCGTAGAAGCAACAAATCGTCCTGTCAGCTATGCCAATGCTTTCGTCAAACCAGCCGTCCAAGGCGAACGCGACCTACCTGGGCAAAGCATCGCCAAACTGGGGCAGTATGGACATTCCATGGATGTGGGATATGGCAAACATGATGAAAGCAAGCGCTTCTGGTTTTCTCCAGACCTTATATACCCACTACGATACATTGTCAAGGAAAATGAAAAGGACAAGGAATACGACCTGACATCCAATAACCTTCGCTCCCTTGATGAACTTGTCAGTGCGTCAGTCAAGGCAATCAGCGGGTTGGATTGGCAGGAAGTACAAAAAGCCGTCGTCAATCAGGAATAACCCATGAGTGCCAACACGCTGTTTTTGCGGCTGGAAGGACCATTGCAATCATGGGGAGCGCAAGAAGGCAAGTTCGTCATCCGGCGCACCATGGAGGCACCGACCAAGTCTGGTGTCATCGGTATGCTGTGCGCTGCACTAGGTGTTTCACGCGCTGAAGCCCCAAAGAAATGGCTGCCAGAACTTACCCTTCTGCGCATGGGCGTGAGAATCGATCGTCCAGGCGTGCGCTGGTGGGATTTTCATACCGTCGGCGCAAAAATGGAAATGCCCACCGCCGAAGGCAAATCCAAGATTGGCGCATTACTATCGCGGAGGGAATACCTGTGCGATGCCAGCTTTCTGGTGACGCTACAAGGAAATCCAGAGATCATCTCCGAATTGGAAAAGGCACTGCAAAACCCGAAATGGACTCTCTACTTGGGAAGAAAGAGTTGCCCGCCTTCCACACCTATCATCGAAAACCCACACACCGGTGAATTCAACGACCTTGAAACAGCTTTGACAGCAATCCCTTGGCGCAAACGATTCAAGGACAAAAGGCCTCCCAAGCAAAAACCCGAGCAAAAAGTCGTCAGCCTAATCGAATGGAATCCGACAATCCAACAACCGGAAGCGCCGCCAAGCGCCGAAGTGTGGTATGACGTGCCGGTTTCATTTGACCCGCCAGCGCATATTCCAAGATTCATTCGGCGCGGTGACTTTACGATCGGCAAAGACGGACAGGTAAGCATCGACGACGAACATTTACTACCCAAAACTCCTGCACCGCTCAGCCCACGCGCTAACTACACCAACCGTCAGTACCGTGAAATTCGCAAAGAACGTATGCAGGCTGACAAATACCTGTGCGTCTTCTGCAAAGCACCAGCGACAACAGTGCAGCACATCACTTACAGCCACGCCGGCGGCGGCGAGAAAAAAGAAGAATTACGCACACTGTGTCGCCTGTGCCATGACGCTGTAACCATGATTGAATACGGACTTGGCATGGGACTGGATCGTATCAATCCTGAAGACCCAAAGTGGCGGGACGACATCATTGAAAAACGCCAGGAAATTGTGAACAACCGCTCGCTGGAAACACGCCGTCGTTATCTCAAACTGGAGGACGTGGAATAATTATGTATATATCCTGCCTACTGATAAACACCGGCGACAATAACCCAGACCGTCCGCGTCCGGGGCGGCTGTGGCTACGCAACTTATATCGTGTGCATCAACGCCTGTGCATAGCGTTTCCATCACATGAGAGCCAAACGGACGACCCTGAATTTTTGAAACCCTTTAATCCTGATAATTTCCCCAATGCACATACTCATGAGATCGCTGTTACACAAAAAGAAAATTGCAATCATCCAATGGAAAATCACGTTCATGCCCAACGCGACTCGGAAGAAGGGTTCCTGTTCCGCATTGACCATCTCCACGGCGGGCGCGCCATGATTGTAGTGCAGTCAGCGATAAGACCGGACTGGGATTACGCCTTCCAGAACGCCGACTATTTGCTGGTGTGTAAGCCTAAAGTAAAACATTACAACCCGCATTTCGAGACTGGGCAGGTTTTGAAATTCCTCCTTTGCGCCAACCCAACCAAACGTCTTGGAAAAACTGGGACTGACGGCAAACCTGTTCGGCAGGAATCCCTTAAAGGCAAACGCGTGCCGGTACCAGCGGAAGAGTTGACAAAATGGTTGATGCGCAAAGGCGATAAAAACGGCTTTTCGGTAAAACCGGAGGAAGTCGTTAGTCAAGATGGTTATCACTACTTCAACAAAGGCAACCCCCATGGCGACGATAGCGAAAACCAAAAGGCACGCCTGCGCCACGTCCGCTTTGAAGGTATTCTCACTGTAACCAATACTGACGCCTTCAAGAAAAGCCTCACAGGCGGGATCGGGTCAGCCAAAGGCTTCGGCTTCGGACTACTTTCAGTCGTTCCAGTCAAAAATTAGCTATGCGCACACTGCACGAACTGCCGCGCTTTCATGACAGGTGGAGTTACCTTTACTTGGAAATGGGACGTCTGGACGTAGATGCTGATGGACTATGCTTCTGCCAAGACGAATCGGCAGCAAGAGTGCCAATAAACCAGCTTTCAATGGTCATGCTGGGACCGGGATCAACAGTTACCCATGCCGCTGTAAAATCGCTGTCGCAGAACAACTGCCTGCTGGCATGGACGGGGCAGGACGGCATCAGACTGTACGCCGCCGGCACAGGCGGCACATACAGCGCCAGAAGGCTGATCCGGCAAGCCATGCTGGTCAGCGACGAAAGTAAAAGGCTGGAAGTGGCTTGGCGAATGTACAATTTCCGTTTTAACGAAGCAGTGCCGCTGATAATCAGCATTGAGAGCATCCGCGGGATGGAAGGAATACGTGTGCGCCGCGCCTACGCCGAGGCCTCCGCCAAATATGGTGTAGAATGGAAAGGCCGCCAGTATGATCCGAACAACTGGGAAAAGAGTGATACCGTTAACAAGGCTCTCTCAGCCGCCAATGCCTGCCTGTACGGCGTATGCCACGCCGCAATCTTATCGACCGGATATTCAGCAGCGCTAGGATTCATACACACCGGAAAGATGCTGAGTTTTGTATGGGATATCGCGGATTTATACAAAACCGAACTGGCGATTCCAGTCGCCTTTAAGATCGCAGCCGAAAACCCACCTGAACTTGAAAGAGCCGTGCGCATAGAGTGCCGCAAGGCTTTCCATGAATTCAAACTGATGGAAAGGATAATTCCAGACATAGCGGAGGTGCTTGGTGTTAGTGATGATACTGGAGAAAGTGCCGACGAGCTTGAGGGGCGCATTGTCACGCTGGCTATTGGAGCCGAAGACAGGGGTTTTCCTGGGAAATCCTAGCGCCAGAGTGCGAGATGAGCTATGGGATAAAGCCGTAAAAAAAAGCCCCCATAGTAGCCACATCCTTCAGATCTGGGCGGACAAGAACCCTCAAGGGTTTTCCTATCGCCAGCATGGAAAACCCGAACGCTTAATGGTAGACTTTGAAGGGCTGACACTGGTTGCCAGAAAAGATCTCCGACACTAGAAAGGGTATCGCAGGCATGGCGGATTTTCAGTCCAGCCATGAAATTATAGAGTATTCCCCACATGTGTGGGGGTGAACCAGTTACCAGCTAGCGGCGGGGTACTATCAAACGGTATTCCCCACATGTGTGGGGGTGAACCGGTCACGCCAGGCACGGAGCCGGATACCAAGGTGTATTCCCCACATGTGTGGGGGTGAACCGCCCCAAAGGAGAGGGAAAATGAAACAGGTTATGTATTCCCCACATGTGTGGGGGTGAACCTGCTCAACCCTTTAATCGTTCGGGCGGCCAGACGTATTCCCCACATGTGTGGGGGTGAACCTACTAGCCGGTTAAGCTCCCGCGCCGACTTGGCGTATTCCCCACATGTGTGGGGGTGAACCTCAACCAAACAAACGCAGGAGCTATTATTATCAGTATTCCCCACATGTGTGGGGGTGAACCTAAACTTGTCCGCGAATGGGCGGATAAAAACCCGTATTCCCCACATGTGTGGGGGTGAACCGAGCGCGATGCTATCAATGGGGGAGCGGAGGCGGTATTCCCCACGTGTGTGGGGGTGAACCTGAACCAGGAATGCAAAACAAGACGCTCCAGGAGTATTCCCCACGTGTGTGGGGGTGAACCATCAGCGTCATGGTAGTGCGCCCGCCTACTCTTGTATTCCCCACGTGTGTGGGGGTGAACCTCAGCTGAATCAGGAACTGGCGGCAGCTGGTTAGTATTCCCCACATGTGTGGGGGTGAACCGTCTAGGGCTTGTAACTGATATTGGACATGATTGTATTCCCCACATGTGTGGGGGTGAACCGGAAGCGTCCAGTCTATGAGCGTCAGCGTCCAGTATTCCCCACCTGTGTGGGGGTGAACCGCATTAGCAAAAATTCCTCCGATGCCTGACGAATGCGAGCCACCGCCAGTTCCAAAGCAACTCGAGAAATTAATATGGCATGTACGCCACTATATCGCGGGCAACCTCGCAAGATAAGCGGTTGACAAATCAATGCCATCACTATAATATGGCAGCATAGAAAGAGAAAGCACAAACCATGACTCCGTTTAATTCTGAAAACGCCGCCGAGTATGGCAGGAAAGGCGGGACAAACAGCCGTAAAAACCCTGATGGTGTGCGCAGCAAACAGGTGTTGTTAGTCGTCACCCCTAGCGAGTTTGCAATGATGGATGCTAAGGCAGCCGAGGAAGGGGTTTCCAGGGTAGAGATGATCGTCAGGGCAGTTAAAAAATACAAGCCCAAGAAATATTTTTGAAAATATTTTGCGTTAGGCACAAAAAGGCTTGACATGGCATATGGTGCATAATATGATGACGCCATCAAAGTAAAACAGACCACGCGAGTCGCTCCTCACGCAGGAGCGTGAATTGAAACCTTGTGTCCGGTTCTCACGATGACGCCGCTTTCTGCCACGATGAATGTGCCACGGTTATAAACACCGGTAGTTGCATCGCCACCGCCGGAGATGACGATTATTTTCCAAGGTAAGGCTACCGCCCGAGTCCACACTAATGACCATTGGATTGATATCGCAGCCCTGAATCAAGTTCAGGGCTAAAGGTTCCAGCATGGATTTACGAGTATTCTGGATTGCGAGTCAAGCCCCGAGTGACACAGGAAAAAGCTATTACTCCGCCACCAGTCTTATATAACGCCGTTTGCCGACCTTGAGCACGGCGCCGCTTCTGATTTCGCAGGCAGGTTCACTGATTTTCACGCCGTCCAACTCCACCCCATCCTGCGCGATGAGACGTAGCGCCTCACCCTTGCTTTTGACCAGCGCCGCATCCAGCATTATCTGCGGCAGCGATAGCACGCCCTCCGCCGCGATGCGAAATACCGGCACCTCGTCGGGAAGTTCCCTATTCTGCACCACGCGCCGGAAATTTTCCTCCGCGGCGCTCGCAGAGGCGCCGTCGTAAAGCTGGGCGATAATTTCTGAAGCCAGGCGCTTCTTGAGCGGCATGGGATTGGCGCCGGCACCGATTTCCCGCCTGAAACCGTCTATTTCTGAGTCGGAAACATCGGTGACAAGGGTAAAATAATCCAGCAGCAGGTTGTCGGGAATGGACATCACTTTGCCAAAAATCTGCTCCGGCGGCTCGGCCACACCAATATAGTTGTCCAAACTTTTGCTCATCTTGTGGGTGCCGTCGGTGCCGACCAGCAACGGCGTCATCAGTACTTGCTGCGGGCGCTGCCCCAGCATACCCTGCAGCTCGCGCCCGACCAGCAGATTGAATTTCTGATCGGTGCCGCCGAACTCGATGTCGGAGCGAATTTGCACCGAGTCATAGGCCTGCAAAAGCGGATACATGAACTCGGTGAGAGTGATAGGCTGGTTCGCGGCAAAACGCTTGCTGAAATCCTCGCGCGCCAGGAACTGGGCGATGGTGAAACGCGAGGTGAGCTTCAGGACATCCTCCAGCCCGAATTTGCCGAACCATTCGCTCTGCCACAGCACCTCGGTGCGGCTTTTATCCACAATTTTGAAGAACTGTTGCAGATAGGTCTCGGCGTTGGCCCGCACCTGATCATAAGTAAGAATGGGGCGAGTGGCGCTCCGTCCGGAAGGATCGCCGATCTGCGCCGTCCAGTCTCCCACAATCAGCACCACCTGATGCCCCAACTCCTGGAACTGGCGCAGTTTTCTGAGTCCCACCATGTGTCCGAGGTGGATGTCGGCGGAGGAGGGGTCGAAGCCCTCTTTGAGTCGCAGCTTGCCGCCCGTAGCGAGGCGCACGCGCAGTTCGCTTTCGACAATAACCTCGGCCACGCCACGCTTTAAAATAAAATCAATATCCGGAGTCATTTAACACTTCCCATTATCAGTACCGCCTAGTCTGGATTCCGGCTTTCGCCCAAGCGGACCGGAATTACACGATGCGTCATTTCACACGCCCCCGAAGTATATCCGCGGCCCGCGCCACGTCTTCGCGTATCTGAGTTATAAGCGCCGCGGCGTCGGGAAACCTGACGACACCGCGCAACCGCTCTATTATATCAACTTCAAGTTTACGGCGGTAAGTATCACCGGAGAAGCCGATGATATGCACCTCAACCACCCGCTCACGTCCGCCAAATGTTTCTTTTGTACCGATAAAAGCCACAGCGGGAAAGTCCTGTCCGTCCGGACGCGCCAGCGCGGCGTACACTCCGTCAGCCGGCAGCGCCTGCTCCAGCGCCAGTGACAGATTGGCGGTGGGAAAACCCAGCGTGGTGCCGCGTCTGTCACCAGCGACCACCTCACCGCAAAGCGTGAAGGAGTGCCCCAGCATGGCGACAGCTCCGGCGATGTCGCCGTCCGAAAGCGCCCTGCGTATGGCAGTACTAGAGATGGCGACGTCATGGTATCTGACCGGTCCGACAATCCCGGTGGTGAAACCCAGTTCGTCGCCTAGGCCGCAAAGCGCATCGAGCGAACCCTTGCGGCCGCGCCCCAACGCAAAATCCCAGCCCAGCAGCATCCCTTGCATATGCAGATGTTTTTGAAGCATCAGCACGAATGGTCTGGCGCCAGTCTCAGCCAACACGGGGGTAAAATCAAGGACGACCACAATATCCACCCCCAGCTGTCTGACCAAACGTTCCCGTTCTTCTACGGAGGTCAGCATCGGCACCACCGCGCCAGGGGTGAGAATCGTCACAGGGTGCTGCCTGAAGGTGACGACCACACTCCGCAGGCTGCGCGAGCGGGCGTCATCTGCCAGCCGTTTCAGCAGGGACTGATGACCAAGGTGCACCCCATCGAACACGCCGACGGAAACAAGCGAATGACCATCCGGAGCGCGGGCGGCCAGTGTTTTTTCAATATCGCTGAGCATGGCAGGATTATGCGTCAAGGCAGATCTCAAATCAGGCGGTTGACCACCAGCCCACTGGGCAGCTTGGGGTAGAAGTAGGTACTCTTGCGCGGCATGCGGTCCTGCGCGTCCGAAATATCTTTGATGGTTTCTGGCACCACCGGCTTGATGATAAAGGCCAGCTGATACTCGCCCGCCTTGACCTTTTTGACCGAGTCCTCACGATCGTAATTGAAAGCGATACCGGTATGGCCGTCCGGCTGTATACCAAGAATTTTCTCCAGAATGATGTGGTCCACAAGGCTGACGTCCATACGCTTGTAGATTTCGGTATGGAAACCGGGCATAAAGCGCGCCGCCGCCTCAAAATCACGCAGGGTGAGCAGCCAGAAGTTGTCGCCATCCAAACCGTAGACGGCCAGTCGCTCCTTCCCCGCCTCCCGCTGCCACTCGTCAAGCCTGCGCCAGGCGGCGCCGTCCTGCGGCAGTTTTTTGACGTCAAAGAAGGCCGGTAACTCGCGTTTGATATCCTCCAGCCGCGCCGCGCTCAGACCGCGCAGCAGACGGTGTGGCGGCAGAATCAGCAGACCGGGATCATCAAAGGCCACCAGCGTCATCATCACGAAGTTGAAAGGAGCCTCCGCGTCACCGGGATGCACCGCCTCCTGCTCGCGCTTGTAAACCATCGCGCTTTCATAGCGGTGATGCCCGTCGGCGATGTAGAGCGGCACATCGGCCAGCGCCGCAGTAATCAGAGCGATTTCATGCGCATCGGTAATCGCCCGCAATTCATGCCATTCGCCGTCAAGCGGGCGCGATTGAGCCGCAGGACTGCCATTCTCCGCCTTTGCCAGAATCCGGGCGACGGCGCCGCCCGAATCCTGATACATGGAGAGCACCGGACTGGTGTTGGCTCTTAGAGCGCGGAGAAGGTTGATACGGTCGCTCTTGGGGCCGGACAGCGTGCCTTCGTGTGGGCGAACCACCATGCGATGCCATTCCTCCAGACGCACGCGGGCGATGATGCCACGCCGCTTGAACTGCCGGCCGCCGTGGCGAAAGTAATGGTCGTGAAGATAAATGGAGGGACTGGCGTCGGCAGTCATCACCCCCGTCTTAAGCCAGTTGTCAAGAGTAGCCGCCGCGCGGGTGTAGCGGTTATCCGATGAGGAATCAGCCGCCGATTCCTGGCCGTACTCGACGCGCACGAAATTATAGGGGCTGTACCCGTACAACTCGCCCTGCAGCTGCGGCGAAATAATGTCGTATGGCGGACAGATAACGTCCGCCAGTTCGTTGACAAAGCGGGGACTGTAGCGTATTCCGTTCAGCGCGCGAACTTCAGCCATACCTTCACCTTCTACTCTCCAAGCATTTCCAGCAGCCCGGTCTCCGTGATTTCTTTTACGCCCAGCTTGCGTGCTCTATCCAGTTTGCTGCCCGGATCCAGCCCGACAACAAGATAACCCGTTTTTTTTGTGACGTCGCTTTTGGCGGCGCCACCCTTTAATTTTATCATTTCCTCCACTTTTTCGCGGCTGAAGCGCTCCAGCCTGCCGGTAATGACAAATTCCAGACCAGCCAGCGGCTGTTCGCCGGAGAAAGCGAAGGCAGACGACGCCAGCGGGTCAACACCGGCATCCTTAAGCTTTTGAATAATTTTGCGGTTTTCCACGTTATGAAACCAGGCGGCTACGCTTGAAGCGATAGCGGTGCCTACGGATGGAATGGCAATCAGCCGCTCCTCCGAAGCCGCGGCCAGAGCGTCCAGACTTTGGAAATGCTCCGCCAGCAGCTCCGCCGTTTCATCGCCGACATGACGAATGCCGATGGCGTTAATCACACGGGAAAGCGGCCGCGATTTGCTCCTTTCAACCGCCTCCAGCAGATTGTCCACGCTCTTCTCGCCCAGCCGCTCAATGGCAACCAGCGCCGCGCGCTTCCCTGACAAAGCGTAGATGTCGGCGACATCGCTTACCAGTCCCTCGCGCAGCAGCAGCGCGGCCATCTGCCCGCCGATACCGCGAATGTCCATCGCCCCACGTGAGACAAAATGCTGTAGGCGCTCCTCCAGTTGCGCCGGACAGGCCGAGTTGGGGCAGTAATACATCACCTCGTCATCCGGTTTTATCACCACTGTACGGCATACAGGGCAGGCGGGGCCGCCCATGTCAAAATCAAAGAGTTTGCCCTCCATGCTGAACGGCGGGCTGCGGTCCGGGCGGGCTGAAGATTCAGGCGTCGGCCCCACAACTTCGGGAATCACATCCCCGGCGCGCTGGATGAAAATGGTGTCGCCTTCGCGAATATCTTTGCGGTTAATATCTTCTCCGTTATGTAATGCCGCACGGCTGATAGTGACACCTCCGACCGACACCGGCTCCAGCACAGCGACCGGATTCAGCGTGCCGGTGCGCCCCACGCTGATATCGATGGCAAGCAGTTTTGTCCGTCCCTGCAACGCTGGAAACTTGTAAGCGATAGCCCAGCGCGGCTCACGCCCCACGTCCCCCAGCTCCAGCTGCAAAGCGGTCTGGTTCACCTTGATGACCACGCCGTCTATCTCATACGGCAGAGCGTGCCGTTCCGCCGTCCAGCGACGGAAAAACTCCACGGCATCTTTGAGCGCGGCGGCCTGTCGGCTGGCAGGATTGACGCGGAAGCCCAGCGATTGCAGGTATGTCAACGTTTCCCAGTGGGTGGCGGGCAGGCTGCCTCCATCGGCATAGCCCAGCGCATAGATGTAGATGTCCAGCGGGCGCGAAGCAGTGACGCGCGGATCAAGCTGTCTTACCGATCCGGCGGCGGCGTTGCGCGGATTGGCAAAGAGCGGCTGCCCCTGTGCGGCACGTTCACGGTTGAGCCTGTCAAAACCATCTTTGGGTAAATATACCTCACCGCGCACCTCGAAGCGGCGCGGGGCGGCTGCTGAAACCGACAGAGGAATACTGCGAATGGTGCGCAGGTTTTGTGTGATGTTTTCGCCGTGAAAGCCGTCGCCGCGGGTGGCGCCGCTGACCAGCTGTCCGTTCTCGTAGGTGAGCGCGATCGCCAGCCCATCCATCTTGTGTTCGCAGACCATATCAAATGAGGTGCCGCCGGCAAGCTTCACCACGCGTGCGTACCAAGCTTGCAACTCCTCCTCGGAAAACACATTGCCGAGAGAGAGGAGCGGCTTGGGGTGCGCCACTTCGACAAAGGCGGCGGCGGGGGCAGATCCAACCCGTCGCGTGGGAGAGTCTTCCGTGACCAGATGCGGAAAACGCTCCTCCAGCACCATGAGTTCGCGCATCAGGACGTCGTATTCCGCGTCCGACAGCTCCGGCTGGTCGAGCCCGTAGTAGCGGTAGTTGGCACGGTTGATTTCTTCGCGCAACTGTATGGCGCGCTCCTGTGCCTGTTCGAAAGTTAAATCAGTCATATCCGTTTGATGCGTGACAAAATGGTAATACGTTGCGGGTATAGATGCAAATATTTTTCCCGCACAGGCTGCAGACTGAACGCACTGGGGACGGCAGCGACGGATAGGGTTGATGTCAAGCAGAATGAATGGTTGATTGGGATGATGTGAGGGAATAAGGTTTTTTCAAATTCGGGCAGGTCAGGCAACTCCTCGATTAAGGCTCTTTACCACATGGTTCGTCGCTTTTCTCGCCTTCCGCCTGCTGTTTTTTAAGCGCTTCTATACCCATCCGGAATAACTCATTGACCGCCTTTGTACGTGTGGGGTAGCGATTTTCATAACGAAAATCTTCAATCTCTTTCAGCATATCTTCCGTTACCGTTATTGTAAAACGCGGTTTTTCCGTTGGCATAGCAGATTCCCTCTATATCATTATGCGCAAGTTCACCGCTTATGTCAAAGTACTTTGACATTTCACCAGTTCACCAATATACTTAAAACACGTCCGGTTCACCACTTATCCAGTGGTCGCAAAAGGAGTGGGGAAGTCATGGCAATCAATATGACGCAGATTACAATTACCGTACCACAGGAAACTGTGCAGTTTCTTGAAGAGTTAAAACAAAAAGAGTTCTGCAACAAACCTTATTCGGAAATGTATCGGCACATTCTTGATACGGGAATTAGCGTCGCAAAGGCGGGCGGCAAGGAGCAACAAAAATGCCAAGCCCAACATTAGAAGATATAAAATTGCGACTAGTTTGCGAAAATTTACGCCACGCAGAACATGTAGAAAGCGAGCGCATAACTTTCATATCTATCTTCACCGCACTTGTCGCAGGAATGTTATACGTAGCAACCACAGTAATGAGCGACTTTATTATATTAAGTATAACACTTACTCTTGTTATTATTGCTCTTAATATTGTATGCATGTTGCTTGTTCGAAAATGGACAAATGTCTTTCATGCGCATACTACAGTTGCAAGGCACACAGTAAGTGAACTGATCGGTGTGCACACATCTGACGAAACCGCATTAAACCAAGTTTTCGTATTCGAACCCAAAGGCAAAATTTGTTCTACATGCACGACCGCTGGCAAAAATTGTTTCAAGAAGCTTCTTAGTTGTAAATATGGTGTATTTAAAACCGAACAGATTATTCTCTGCTATTGCAGTATTATTCTTCTCGGCTTAGTGTGCATGTTGATATTTTTCTTGTGCAAATACTTAAGTGACGCGTCACTTCTCTTATAGAACTTTTAAGGTAAATCAACGAAACCATAACGTTTAATTATCAAGACGCTCCAAATCAAGGGGACATTATGTATAGATTATTGGCACTAGATCTCGATGGCACGCTGCTTGAAGAAGACCAATCAATCCCAGTAAAGGTTATCATAGCGTTACGAAATCTAATCAAACAAGGCATCGTCGTTACTCTTGCTACCGGTCGAATGTTCACATCAGTAAAAAAATTTGCAAACCAAATCGGTATTAACGCCCCGCTTATTTCCTACAATGGTGCAGTAGTACGAGAACCAAGTGCTAACAAAGCATCTTTTGAAGAACCCCTTACATCAGAGCAAATGCATCAGGTCTTCACGGTCTGTAAGCAGCATTCATACTATTTACAGATATATAACGACGAGCACATAGTTATCGAGAAACGTGTGCGTTACACTGAAATCGATCCGGATATAGATCTAGCAAATAAAAATTATTTTGAAGTTGATAGCTTTCTTAGTCCCAACAGAAAGCTAGGCAATACGCCCAAAATTTTGACTTGCGGCAATCCATCTCCATCAGAAATGTCTGCCAGACACCTAATCTTAAAAGACGCCCTGCCGGATCTGAATATAGTATCTTCTCTAAATAATTCGGCAGAACGTGGCTTGATTGAAATAATGAATAAGGACGTATCAAAAGCATCCGCCCTTGCAAAGCTATGCGAAATGCTTGGCGTTTCGCCGTCAGAATGCGTCGTCTGTGGAGATGCGCCAAACGATATAGAAATGATTAAATGGGCAGGTATGGGATGCGCGGTTGCAAACGCTGTTCCAGACGTAAAAAAAGCCGCCAGATACACAGCAATCGCTCAACGAAGCCTAGGCGTGCTGGAAATAATCCGCACATTGTTTTGATTGCAAATGCGGCGGCATCTGGGCATCATCCTGGATTGCGGATCAAGTCCGCAATGACACGACGACGAATAGTGTCATTCCGGCCCGCCTTGACGGAAATCCGAAGGTGAGATGGTTAGTGAGGCATCGCACGGGATTGCGGGACAAGCATCTGGTAACGCGATAAAGAACTCTCCATCCCCAAAACTCGTCACTGCAAGACTCTTAACTCGTCTTTAATCTGTCCACCGTCTATCTGAACAAATCCAGTTTACTACCGCGGCTGAAACGCCGATTACGCCAGCCCGCAAAACTTTCCTGCGCAATAGGTGTATATTATATGGTGGCGGGGGAAGGGTTATCTGGATGACGGGTAAATCGAATTATCAACAGGGATTAAGCAATGGCAGTATATTTAATCGATTACGAAAATACACATCAAAATGGCATCAGCGGCATTGACAAGCTGACGGAGCGGGACAGCGTTATCATATTCGTTGGCAACAAGATAAAAGATATGCCGACTGAAATTGTAGAGACCATTCTCGATTCTCCAGCACGAGTGAAAATCAGGAGAGTGAAAAAGACCGCGGATAACTATCTCGATTTTCAGCTTGCCACCTGTCTGGGTAGCCTCATAGCCGGCAATGATGACAGAGAGTTTTTTATCATCAGCAGCGACCATGATTTTGAGGCTGTGATTAACTACTGGAATGCGACCAAGGCCAGCGTTCGTGTTGAAAGGCGTGTCACTATAGCGCCGACTGCTACTGCCGGAGCCGCCGCAGCGACGAAGAAATCCACGGCTTCTAAAAAGTTAAGCGGTGAGACAATGAAAAAAATAAAGGTACTGGTAAAAGATGAAGCATTGAAACCGCACCAGTACAGCTCCATCTACAGGCTCTTTATCGACAAAAAAGAAGCGGCTTTGTTTCATGAAGGACTTGTCCATGTATTCAAGCAGGAACGGGGCGACCGCCTGTACGATTTGTTAAAAGACGTCTTTGACATCTTCAAGTCGCAGGGCAAAGCGGCTCATGAGACAGCAACCCCTTTGCACAGCAACCGCTGAACGCAGGAGTGGCGTGCCGGAAATCGGGACGCAAAAGCGGTGGCAGGATAGGTATCGTCGTTATGAATTGCGAGGCAAATGTCATTCCTGCCTCCGAGCCGGAATCCAGTGGGAAGGGTATTGAGGACAGCCTCGTACAAGTCCATCCTGTTGGGGACACAAGGCCGAAAGTAATCAGTTTTCAGTGGTCAGTTTTCAGTGGTCAGTTATGAGTCCAGTACAAGTCCATCCTGGAGGGAGCGCAGCAACCGAAGGATCTGGTGGCGGGGTGCCAGTTACTACTCCCCACCTCCTCCGGATGCTATGACCAAGTCCATCCTGGAGGGAGCGCAGCAACCGAAGGATCTGGTGGCTGGGAGTAACCATCCGCCGCCCCACCGGATGCTTCGTCACTCGCAAGCTCGTTCCTCCAGCATGGATTTACGACCAAGTCCATCCTTGAGGAAGCGCAGCGACCGAAGGATCTGGTGGCGGGGAGTCGTAACAATCCACTACCCCACCAGATGCTTCGTCACTCGCAGGCTCGTTCCTCCAGCATGGATTTACGACCACTCTGGATTGCGGGTCAAAGCCCTGTGTGACATTGGACGAAAAGCTTTGGGTTATGAGTGGTCAGTTCCCCCATTTTCCCAAATGGGGATTTCCCTCAACCCCCTACGGCAACGGGTTTACCTAGCTGCTATTGCCTCATCATCCCCTTTCATATATGCTTATCCTGATATGAAACTCATCGTCGGACTGGGCAACCCGGGCAGCCGGTACATGAAGAGCCGCCACAACATCGGCTTCATGTGCGTGGCGCACTTCGCCAAAACGCGCGATTGGGGCTTCAATAAGAAAGAGGGAGAGGCGCGCACGGCGCATGGCCGCCTGAACGGGGAGGAAATCATTCTCGCCCGCCCGCAGACCTTCATGAATGCCTCCGGCGAGGCCGTCAAAAAGCTGGCCATCAAATACCGCGTCAAACCCGCCGACATCATCGTGATTCACGACGAGATGGACTTGCACCCGGGCAACATCCGCATCCGCAAGGGCGGCTCCTCCGCCGGACACAACGGCATTGAAAGCATAATCTACGAGCTGGGCACGCCGGATTTCGTGCGCGTAAGGGTTGGCGTAGGCCACCCCGTGGATGACTCCCATCCAGACCGGCGCGTCATCGGCCATGTGCTGGGCGACTTCAGCGACAATGAAAACAGGGTTATCGAGCAGGTTATCGGTGAAGTAGAGCAGGCCGTGATCACGCTCATATCAGATGGGCTGGAAGCCGCCATGAACCGCTTCAACCGCAGCAACGCCCCCGGAGCAGCCAGAGCAGAAAAGCCGCCGACAGAACAACCGTGACTACGGCGGCTCTGAATGGGATAAACAGGAGGCGGGGTGCCACCAATAACCCGAACCAGTACAGCAGTTTGACTTAATTGTCGCAGTGTGTTCCAATGTGCGCGAACATATTCTAGGATGTTTACGAAGAATAGAGCGCATGCTTGACAAAATGGAAATGACAGACATAATTTGCAAGCAAGCAAGCAAGCAAGCAAGCAAGCAAGCAAGCAAGCAAGCAAGCAAGCAAGCAAGCAAGCAAGCAAGCAAGCAAGCAAGCAAGCAAGCAAGCAAGCAAGCAAGCAAGCAATAGCTATCTAATTTCTCGGGTTAATACTTTCGAGCAAAGGCACGCATTAAAATGCGTGCCTTTTTGTTTTGCCGCCCAAGTGTTAGGTTTTTCATCAAACATGGAATCGTTTTACTCTTGTGATTTTCCTTGTAATCGTAATTATTACAACCATTATCGGAGTCAGCCTATTCTCAAGATAACATCGACAACCAGCGTTCTGTACAACAACTACCGCTGGAAAAGGAGCGGATTATAAATTTTGGGCCATGGCAACTGGTAATCATCTTGGGCTTATTAGCTTTGGCGTTTTTGACGAGCAAGGTTTTGCATAATCACAGGAAGAAAGGCAGGAGATTTACAATGTTTTGTGAAAAATGCGGAGAACATCTCTCTGAAGGGCAAGCTATTTGCCCTAAATGCTCTACCGTAAACGACGACAACGATTATGCCGTTGATACCAGTAAACGTGGCAGTGTCTATCGAGATAAGGATTGTACCAATTACACACAACAGACACTCAACGGCATTAAACTAGCTAACGAAGAGTTTGTCGTGCGCACATATCTTTGTTCCCGATTAAGGTTTTTTCCTCCGTGTACCGGTTATTTATCTGTAACGAACCGACGTGTACTATTCCATGGACATAGTGGTAGTAGTCGAATCGTTAGTGAAGTACCATTAGATGCTGTTTCTGGTATAAGCACTCTATATGGTGGAAGGTTCTCATTCGTACTATTAATTGCTGGATTAATATTCCTTGGTACATCAGCCGTATTTTTTACTAGCGAAGATACCGTTTTTGGCATTTGTGCACTTATACTTGGTATTGTGCTGTTATTTTTTTCTTATCGTAAAACCTTTATCCTCAAATTGTATTCATCGAAAGCAACTAGTTCCCCGATTCATATTGGCAGTGGAGCAGGAGGTGGTATAGGCAGTCCTGCATTGTTTACAGTTAGTGCTTCTCCGACCAAACAAACAAATACAATGATGTTAGAACTTGGCGCAATGATTAACGATTTGCAAAGCATGGGTGATTACGGAGTGGAAAAATGGAGGAAATAACCTTAAAAGAGAATATATCATTTTTGAAAATGCGCCTCAGATGAAAACATAAAGATGCTTGAAAGAAGTGCAGCCCAATGAAAATCTGCAATAAGTGTAACAACAGCACTAAAAACGACACCGCCGTATTTTGTAAAAAATGTGGCTCTAAGCTGGGTTTTAATGGACCATCTCGTACTACCACCAATACGGCTATTCACCCGTTGAGACACTCCCGTGCAGGAATTGTTTCTTTCATTATCGCATGTATTGCTTTGATTTACGGCATCGTCACTATTAGCGCCACTTTTAACTCGTTTTTAGGACCCGCCTTCTTCGGTTGCTTCTACATAGGCTGCTTTCTGTTGAATTGTGGATTAATAGCAAGTGGCATCGGATTTATACAATCTAATCGCAAAAAAGTCTTTGCACAATGGGGATGCTTTGGCAATCTCCTCCTTGTGCCATTTTTGCTCATAGTCTATTTGATGTTATTTGCAAATTTGCAGCCTTTCATTAAAACGCCAGCCACCCCTCCCATTCCTATCGCTTCCATGACTTTAACTACCACGCCTCCGACTTCCACTACTACTACTATCAATACCACTACTATCAATATCACTCCTATCACTACCACCGGCGGCGGTAAGGTGCTGGGCGATACAGCTGGCGCGCTGCCGGTCGGTCATGCGGGGTATTTCGCGATTCCGATGTGCTATGCCTGCCACATGCCTGGCTCGGGCGTGGATCAATATCCGATGGCACCTGTCTGGGCTGGTTCTATCGCAAACCCTGGGCCGTGGACGGTAGTCGAGGGTTCACCTGGTGACCATACCGGCCGCACCAGCGATGCCCAATGTATAACCTGCCACAAATAAATACCACTGAGGCAAATCATTATCACGAAAGTAAAGGGTAAGGCATCGCTGCTCGTTATGCTAAGAATACTATCTTATTCATTATCGACGAAGGTTTTTGCATAAACTCGTATAAACACCATTTTAGGAGAAACTGACGTATGGGAATGAAAAACGCCTTTGAAATCTATTTTAGGAAGCAACACGAATTCTGGCAGTCGAGATACTCGTCTTTTCCCAAAACACCCGACTATAAAGCCATTGACGCACGGATGATTATCCCCAATGTTACGGCGAATAGGGTATGGAACGAAAATAAGCATTTCGGATGCTACTGTTCAAAAAAACCTGTCAATAGAGGATATTATGGCACAAGATAAGGGGATGGATTTGAATACAGCAGGCAGGGAATATGACCCAGACCCAATACACAGGAACAATCGTCTTCCCACAGATAAAACAGGTGGATTTGAAGGAAAAAAGGGAAATTCAAGTTTTTATCCGAACAATGATGCGGCTCTGGCAAGAATGCAAAAATTTGGTGAGGGTATTAATTCTGTACAATATAAGGATGGGAATCCTGATTTTACACCTTTTAAGAATCATGATTCTCCCTGGGGTAACATTGATAGTCAAGTGGAAATTGGACACATGACAGATCAACGCACAAATCCTTCCTATGAGTACGGCCGTAGAAGTAACAGTCACGATCCTAATGCGGATATAGGCAATTATGCTCAAGCTGACAATGCTTTGGCAGATAGATTAAGAGAAGTTAATCCGGATATTACAGGCGCTGATATAGAAAAATACCGGACTAAAAACGGTTTAACATGGCATGAATACAATGATGGTAAATCTATGCAACTTGTCCCAACTGAGATACATGATGCATGTCCGCATAGTGGCGGTGTTTCTGACATGAAAGAAAGAATGGCATGGGGTGATGTTGACGCACGGTATAGAGGAGTTGAAGCGGATGTTCGGGATGATGTTTATAATCCGATGTATGACGATCAAAGATTTGATAAAACAGCCTATGATGAAGTAATGAACGAGGGTAAAATGCGACCACAACATGAGGCCACTAAACAACCACAAAACTCTGAATTTAGCAATGATTTGAATAGTGGCGCTTCCAGATACAACAATGATGAAGAGACTGGCAAAAATTTAAACGCCAAGCAACTATCAGGGTACTCACCTGAAGATAAAACATCTTTTAACGCTGCTGTAGATTTGGGTGAAAAATCGGCACAGCAGGAAGAGGAACCGGAAGAAGAAGCAACATCAGAAGAAAATACTACGCAGGGAAATGAAACCGAACAGGATTGGGAAACTGAAAGCGAAGAACAGACTGACGAAGAAGAACCATCCAACAGCAATGCACCCTCCGAAGACGATAGCCCATCCGAGAGCAATGAACCTTCAAAAGGCGAAACGCAACCAGAACAAGAATCTGTGCTGGAGAAAGAATCCACGCCGGAGAAAGAATCCACGCCGGAGAAAGATGCCGCGCCGGAACAAGATGCCTCACCGAAATCGGATACCATGCCGGAAGAAGAGGCTACGCCGGGAAACAAAACCGAACAAGCTGGACAATCCGATGATATAGGAAGCTCCGATGGCGAAGACAAGTCCGAAGGCGAAGAGCAATCTGACGGGAAAGAGCAGCCCGAACAATCCGACGATATAGGCAAATCCGTTAACGATGGTCAAGATAAAGACGGCGGGCAATCTAATGATATAGGCAACTCTGTTGACAATAGCCAAAATAAAGATGAGGGTCAGGATAAAGGCGGCGAACAATCTAATGATATTAACCACTCTGTTGGCAGTGATCCGTCTTCTTCGGGCAGCGGTTATTCAAGATAGAAAGAGGATTGCAAATGAAACAAATAGAGGTGTTTGAAGGCGACAGGCTGTATGACGTACCAATTCAATGTCCAACAAACAATCCTTATTGTGCGTTTTATGGCTGGAATCAAAATAACAACAACCTTGTGGTACCGCTGGATGCCGATTTGCTGAGCAAACATATTATGTTCCTCGGCGGAATCGGAACGGGAAAAACAAATGCTTTCTCACAGGTTCTCTCACAGCTTCGCCGCCATATTACCGCATCCGATATCGTAATCATATTTGATACCAAAGGTGATTTTTATAATGAGTTCTATCGTGAAGGCGATATCGTCATAAGCAACGACGAAACAGCGACCGGCGCAAACGGGAAAGATTACTGGAATATTTTCGGAGAAATTGAAAAGGATTCCCAGACGGAAGAAACCATCGTCGAAATTACAAAGACGATATTCAGGGAAAAACTTCTAAAAACAAACCAGCCTTTTTTCCCGAACGCCGCAAAGGATTTAATGAGCGCAGTTTTATTGCATTGTGTCCGCAACGGCGGTAATTTTTCAAATTCTTCCCTTAGAAAGTACTTTGATTCCTCGACGGTCGCCGATTATATGAAACTCCTAAACATGCATCCGGATTTAAAAGCTATGACCAGTTATATAGCCGGGGAAAACTCGCCGCAGGCGCTGGGTGTGCTTTCTGAGCTTCAGCAGATGGTACGCGAGGTTTTTGTCGGAAACTTCAGGCAGGCCGGGACTTTATCAATGCGTGAGATTGTACGGAACAAGGGCGGAAAATTTGTTTTTATCGAATATGATTTAAGCATAGGTAACATGTTGACGCCCATATATTCACTACTGTTTGATATGGGAATAAAAGAGGCACTCTCGCGAAAAAGGTCAGAAGGAAGTGTTTATTTTGTCGCCGATGAGTTTCGGTTGATTCCCAACTTGCAACACGTCGATGATGCCGTGAATTTCGGCCGGTCCCTAGGTGTGAAATTTATGATAGGAATCCAAAACGTGGAACAAGTTTTCGAAGCATACGGTGAGCAGCGCGCAAGGAGTATACTCTCTGGTTTTTTGACATCCGTTGCCTTCAGGGTAAACGACGCGACATCCAAACGATACATAAAAGAACTACACGGCGAAAACAGGAAAAAGGTGACTTATATGTCGTCTATACAAACAAGAGGGTTAACCGAAGAAGTACGCGACGCTTATGTCGTTGAAGATTGGGATATAAGCAACCTCGGGCTTGGTGAAGCAATAATTGGGCTTCCTGGAAAACCACCATTTCGATTTAAGTTTAATAAAGTTTAAGAATAAACGAAAGATGAGGTTTCCCATTCACAGCCTATCAACAATCCCATTCACAAGGAAATTTCTTCAATTCGCGGGCTATCCGATTCTTCACCTAGTCAAAAATTAGGCAGAGCGTCCTACTTGCCCAATTTTGAATTTCACCCACCGGCAAAAAGCCAGTACGCCAAATCCTCTTCCGACATCTCGCACTCACCCACCGGCTGAAACACCTCCTTGACCAATGCACATCAATAATGCGTACTGATATGCACACGGAGGTGCAAACGTGAGAACAACATTGAATATTGATGACGAGTTGGTCGGAAACGCCGCAGAACTGACCGGCATAAGAGAAAAAACGGCTCTGGTCAGGATGGAACTGGAGGCGCTAATCGCAAAGGAAAGCGCAAAACGGCTGGCTAAACTCGGAGGGACTGAAAATTGGCGGCGATACCCCGCAGAAAATCGGCGGAGTACTGACCATGGTCCTCGTGGACACGTCCATATAGGTATCACATCTGAGGGATGGAGAGCCTGAACTCAGGGAATTGTTGAAAAAAAGCGGGTGCTACCGGTTCATCATCGGAGAAATGCCTGCGGGAATCTCAAAAACAGGACGGAGATACTTGCGCTGCTCAAGCGACTTCCCGCAGCGAAAGAGACCATGTACGAAGAGATCATGGAATTCATAGAGGCGCACCATCTGATGGGAAAAGGGCTGGGACACGTAGACCTGCATTTGTCCGCATCCGCCAGATTAAGCGGGGTTATGATGTGGACGCTCGCTAAAAAGCTGAACGAAGCCAACAAGGCACAGGGGATAAGCTTCGCATAAAAACGGGTTGCTTAAAGCTGCCCATCCGCCCTTAAACAAACAGTCGTACTTCCGGCGCTGAGCGCGCCCCAACATCCCCAGCGCTATAACAACGCCGAAAACGGCCACGGTGAAACCCACGTTGCACGGCCAGACCCGTTCCCATGCGCAGCCAGCCTATTTATTTATTGCGATAGTGAATGTTCCACTTCAGGCAAAGCTGGTCCACATAAGCGCGAACCTCAGGCGGCGCTTTGTGGACGTCAGACAGAAAACCATGCATCAACTCCCCGCCGCTCATGCCGGCAATCGGCTCATCCGGACCAGGCAGATTTATGAAGACAACCTCGCTCATTACTTTCTGATAATCAATCGCACCGCCCAAAGAAGTCTCCTTTTGTATTATTGCTAAACGCGCTTGTAGCATAACAGAAAGCGCGACTTTACATCAAACAGCTCCTGATACTGGGATACCTGGTAGCGAGGATTATTATAGGTCCACACAGCCCCATCATCCGCCAGCCTGCAGTTCTTGACACCGCCGCAAAACCCATCGTCCTGCTGCTGCTTTTCGGCATAGGACTGGAATTCCAGCTTTCAAAGGTCGGGGATGTCTATACCTAATTCCTCAAGCAGCTCCGCATCTGATTTGCGGTACGCGTGCAGTGGTTTTTCCGAAGACTGAAGAGTCTTCTCTCTCAAACGTTTCAGCCGCTCGGGTTCCCCCAGATTGGAAAGCACGACTGTTACATCCAGCGCTTTTTCAGACATAACCCCGCCGCGCAATATGGCGTGAGGCGCAGCTTGGTGCAGACAGTCATACATGGTATCCCCGATGTTCGTCCCCAATTCTTTGGCCGGACCGGAGACCAGATAAAGCGCCTTGTACGCGTCATCTGCCCGGCAGTTAAACGACACCGCTGCCAGAGCCGAGCTCATAGCGCGCACCGCCTGTTCATGACGCACGTCGCGTCGCATAAAATCGCCTCGCGACAGACTGACCGGCGAAAACGCCGTACACATGCCCCCTATCGCTGTCCAGCCATCGAGAACAGCCACAAGGTCAGCAGTAGAAAGTTCCTGTATTACGTTCCGCCCCCGACGCCCCTCACCGGCGCCCAACAGTCTGGAGAGCGGCTCCAGCATAGACCGGTTTAAAGCCTGCAGAGTGGGACCGGACACCGCCGCGTTATCCACATAGCGCTGGTTGTCGCAAAGAATAACAGCATCGGCAATATTCGCAATCGAGTCAAGACAGGCCGACGAATTCTCCGCCACATTCGGCGCGGCTTCTTCATGTTCAAACGGCAACACCAGCAGGGCGTATACCGGAACAGATGGAAAACGCTCTTTTAACGTGCGGGCAAGCAAAGGCGCCCCACCCGATCCAGTACCTCCCGCCACCGCAGAAACAAGCATCATGGCATCTGCTTCCGAATGTTTCGCTTCGCGCGCAAGCAACGCACAGACACGTCCCGCCTCGTCGCGCATCGCCTCAGCGCCTGCGGAGAACGTCCCTGCCGTGGTGCTCCCACGCCCTCCCACACCGCTGATAAATATTCGCCGTTGTTCATCCGCTTTAATCGTCGCCAGCGACGACAGCGCGGCAGCATCGGTATCAACAGCCACAGCTCCGGTAACGATATCAAATCCGCGCAGCCCTTTCGTACGCATCTGTATACGAAGAAGCTCATCGGCAATGCGCCCCCCACACTGTCCCAGACCGACTACGGCAAGTTTCATTTCAAAGGCCAGTCTAGCCGGTGAAATGCCTGTTGTCAATGTGTCCGGCATACCAGCATATTGCCATAACACATTATGTAGCATATCAGGCAAAGAGTTGTGATTTTTACATAAAAACCACTGCCGGACACAGCGGAGAGTACCTGCCACTCAGGCGCGGCGCACGTATGCGCAAAGTTGATTTTCCGCGAAAGATAGGATATACTGCTTTCCTCTTTTCCACTCTCTGTCATCCGGAGGAACTGCGTGTTACAGAGCTTCGGTTATGTTGCCATTTTTTTTCTGGTCGGCATCGGGTTTGCCGGGATTATGCTTATCCTGCCCGTGCTGCTGCGCAGGTTAAAGGTTATCCCGCACAAACCAAACACAATAAAATCATCGACTGTTGAGTGCGGTCTGGAAACCACCGGACGTAGCTGGGTGCGGTTCAACCCGCATTATTACTTCTTCGCCCTGCTCGCCGTGGCGCTGGATGTAATGCTGATTTTCGTTTTGCTCTGGGCCGTGGTGCTGGCTGATACCGGAACATTCGCGCTATGGACGGGAGGAGCTTTTATCGCTATATTGCTGACCGCCTATACATACGCCTGGCGCAAGGACGCACTGCGTTGGAAATAGAACACGTCGATGTCGCTACGGGTATCGAGATAGACCGCCGCGAAGCGGCTGGAATAGAAGCGCTACGCGCCGCGGCGCAAAAGCCGGTGCCGGACTCCGATGCATGGCTTGAAACAGAAATCCAACGCAATGTGCTGGTCACAACCGTTGATAAGGCGCTCAATTGGGCGCGAAAAAGCTCGCTGTGGCCGGTAACCGCCTTTACCGCCTGTTGCACATTTGAATTCATCGGGGCTTCATCTTCACGGTTCGATATCGCGCGTTTCGGCATGGAGGTGATGCGCGCATCGCCGCGCCAGGCCGACCTTTTGATTTGCGGCGGCACACTCACATGGAAGATGGCGCCGCAGATAAAGCGCATCTATGACCAGATGCCAGAACCAAAGTGGGTCATCGCCATGGGCGCCTGCGCCATCAGCGGCGGAATTTTCCACGACTCCTATGCCGTGGTACCAGGTTACAACCGCTTCCTGCCCATAGACGTTTATATACAGGGCTGTCCGCCGCGCCCTGAAGCGCTGCTCGCCGGCGTTGAAGCCCTACGCAAAAAAATCTCAAAGGAAAGCGTCAGGAAGCCGCGCTGATGACGACCGCGCTGAACACGGCGGAAATAGCGGAGCGCCTCTCTGCACAATGTGCGGGGGAGATCTCATGCTCACCGGATTACGTAGATATTGCTCCGGCAACACTGGCGGATGCCTGCGCCTGTCTTAAAAACGAACTCGGCTGCGACTACATGGACATGCTGACAGCCGTAGACTACCCCGACCGCTTCGAGATGATTTATCATCTGCTTTCATTACAAAACAATACCCGCATCGCGCTTAAAGTGCGCCTCCCACGCGACAACCCGTCCCTGCCATCTCTGTCCGGCCTATGGCTGGGCGCTGTCCAGCAAGAACGCGAGGTATACGACCTTTTCGGCATCACCTTCAGCGGCCACCCCGACCTGCGACGAATCGTGCTGTGGGAAGGCTACGAGGGACATCCGTTGCGCAAGGATTTCAAGGACAAGGCCTATGCCGCCAGCGACTGAACAATTTATCCTGAATATAGGCCCTATACACCCTTCCACACACGGAGTTTTCCGTATGCGTGTAACCATGGACGGGGAGATTATTCAGGACGTCGAACCGGTTTTCGGGTATCTGCACCGCGGCGTGGAAAAGCTCTGCGAGAGACACACTTACAAGCAGAATATTCCGCTAACCGATCGTCTGGACTACGTATCAGCCATCAACAATAACTGGCCGTATGTGATGGCGGTGGAAAAGCTGGCAGACATCCAAGTTCCGCTACGGGCGGAGTACCTGCGAGTCATCATGGGGGAACTGCAACGTATCGCCAGCCATATACTGGCTGTCGGCTCGGTGTTCAACGACATCGGGGTATTCTACACAGCCATGATGTACATGTTTCGCGAGCGCGAGAAAATTGTTGACCTGCTGGAAATGGTGACCGGACAGCGACTGCTTTATAATTACATGCGTTTTGGCGGGGTAAGCATGGACATCCCCGATGAGTTCCTGCCAGCGCTCGACAAGTTTTTGAGGGTAATGCCGGGATACATAGATGAATACGACCGTATGCTAGCCGGAAACGAAATCGTTTTGGCGCGCACCAAAGACATCGGCGTCATCACACCGGAGATCGCCATAAACGCCTCAACTTCAGGGCCTGTATTGCGCGGCTCCGGGGTCAAGTGGGACTTGCGCAGGGATGCGCCATACTCGATATATGACAAATTTGAGTTCGATATTCCGACAGGAGCGACAGGAGACTGCTACGACCGCTACCGCGTGCGTATCGAAGAAATGCGCCAGAGCCTGCGCATAATCAAACAGGCGGTTGAACAACTGCCGCCCGGCAGGGAGAAATGCGCCGTACCGCTACGCCTGCGCCCCCCCGTAGGCGAAGTCTACACTACAATTGAATCACCCCGCGGTATGTTGGGCTGTTATCTGGTTTCAGACGGCAGTGAAAGACCGTACCGCTGCCATTTTCGCGCCCCGGCCTTCCTGAACCTCACCGTTCTGAAACAACTGCTTGTCAGGCAAAAACTCACGGACGCCATTATCATCTTCGGCAGCATTGATATTTCAATGGGCGAGGTGGACCGCTGATGAACAACTGGTCTGTAGCCGCCGACTGGCCGGGCAATTTCTGGTGGCATGCCCTGCTGCTAATGCTGATTCTGATTGTGTTCCTGATGGGGACAGTAATCATCTTCATATGGATGGAACGGCGAGTCATCGCGCGCTTCCAGGCCAGACAGGGTCCCAACCGCGCCGGACCGTTCGGTCTGATGCAACCGGTGGCGGATATGATTAAAATCCTGACCAAGGAAGATATTGTTCCCACGCTGTCAGACAGGTTTATATTCTGGCTGGCGCCAGCCATCGCCTTCGTGCCGGTGTTGATGATTACGGCGGTGATTCCGCTGATGAATGGGCTGCAGCTAGCTGACCTTAATGCCGGCGTGCTGTATATCACCGCCGCGAGTTCCATCACTACTCTCGGTATATTTATGGCCGGTATCGCCTCGAATAACAAATATTCATTAATCGGCGTCATGCGCAAAATGGCACAGCTTATCAGCTATGCCATCCCGTTGGTGCTGGCGCTGGTCGGGCTGGTGATAGTCTGCGGATCAATGTCTGTTGTCGATATAGTCAACGCTCAGACTATTCCTTTCGCCCTGACACAGCCACTCGCTTTCGTCATTTTTGTCGTCGCCACCCTGGCGGAAATCAACCGCACACCGTTTGACCTGGTGGAATGCGATTCGGAACTCACAGCAGGGTTTAACACCGAATACTCCGGCATGAAATTCGCCATGCTCTACTTGGTTGAATATAGTGAAGTAGTGGTAGCATCGGCGCTTATTGCCACCTTCTTCCTTGGCGGCTGGCACGGACCGGTGCTACCTGGCATCGCATGGTTCATTATAAAGGTCTTCGCCAGCTTCGCATTCATTCTGTGGATAAGAAGCACATTTCCGCGGCTACGAATAGATCAATCGATGCAGCTGGCTTGGAAAGGCCTGCTGCCGCTGGCGCTGGTAAATCTACTCATCATCGCGCTGAAGACAGTGTTTTTCCCCGATCTTCCGGCGTGGGTCAACGTCCCGATTGCCATGGTGATAGCCGTTATTCTTATACTATATTGGGCAGGCTTCCTGCGCTCAAGGAAAGCAGTAACCGATGGCTGAGATTTTCGGCGCAGGATTGGTAAAGGGGCTGAGCGTAACGCTTAAAACGCTGTTTAAACGCCCGATAACCACACAGTATCCCGAACAAAAACTGACGGTGTCGCGGCGCGCACGCGGCACGGTGCTGGCATGGTCGGCACAGAAATGCACCGGATGTTACACCTGCGAACACGCCTGCCCGCACGGCAGCATCAATATCAAGACCGAACCGCAAGGCATCAAACACGCCAAAAAGGCGCCCTGTACCAACCGCTGCCCGGCGCACGTTGACGCCGCCAGGTATATCCGTAGCATTATCGCAGGCAAACCCGGCGAGGCGGTGGCGATAATTCGCGAAAGCATCCCCTTCCCCTCGGTGTGCGCCTATATCTGCGCCCATCCCTGCGAAAGCGCCTGCAGCCGTGCGGAGATAGACGAGCCGATTGCCATCCGTAAGCTCAAACGATACGCCGTGGATAATGACGACGGCGCATGGCGCCAGAAAGTAAAAAAGGCCGCTCCAAGCGATAAAAAAGTGGCAGTCATCGGCGCCGGCCCGGCAGGACTTACAGCCGCTTATTACCTAGCTCGCAAAGGGCATTCCGTCACCGTTTTTGAAGCGCTTTCCGCTTCCGGCGGCATGATGAAAGTCGGCATTCCCGACTACCGCCTGCCCCCGCAGATACTTGAAGCGGATATCAAGGAAATCGAAACCGCCGGAGTAAACATCGAGCTTAACACCAGCATTGAATCCTTTGACCAGTTGCTGCAATCCGGATTCAATGCCACATTCGTTGGTGTCGGCGCGCACCACGCCATTACCATGGGAATACCAGGCGAGGACACGCCCGGCGTATTAAGCGGAGTGGATTTCCTTCGTGACGTTAACCTTGGCAAACCGGTAAAAATCGGGGAGCGGGTAGCTGTAATAGGCGGCGGCAACAGCGCTATCGACTGCGTGCGCACTGCCGTACGGCTGGGAGCCGGTGACGTCAGCCTCATTTACCGCCGCATCCGCGCCGAGATGCCGGCGGCGCCGGAAGAAGTAACAGAGGCACTGGAGGAAGGCGTTAAACTGGTGTTCCTGGCGGCACCCACCAGGATTATCAGTGAAGACGGCCGTCTGATACTGGAATGCGTCAAAATGCAGCTGGGAGCCGAGGATTCAAGCGGTCGCCACCGTCCGGAACCCATTCCAGGCAGCGAATACAGGCTGGAACTGGACAATATTATATCCTCTGTCAGTCAGAGTCCGGTGGTTCCAGAAACTTTCGGTATCATGACGAATAAAGCCGGTCGCATTGACGTGGTAAAGGAAACATTGGCGACCGCTATTCCCGGAGTCTTCGCCGGAGGCGACGCCGTGCTGGGTCCGGCCACCGTTATTGAATGCATCGCTCAAGGCAGGCTGGCGGCTGAGGCTATCGACCAATATCTGGGCGGCAACGGAAATATTTCGGAAATATTGGCTGAACCAGAGGCGCTCCTACGACGCGACGGCGGCCCCACCGAAGACTTCCGCCCCGCGGGACAAACCATTTCACACGAAAAACGCACCGATACGTTTGATAATGTCGAAATCGGATGGAACAGGGAAACGGCGCTGACCGAATGCTCCAGATGCCTGCGCTGTGATCTGTCCTACAAGCCGAAGAAATGGACGCTGAAGGGCGGGCAATGCATCTACTGCGGTCTGTGCGTAGAGGCCTGCCCTTTCGACGCTCTGTACATGGGTTATGAATACGAACGCAACACCTATACCACTGCGGCACAGACACTCGACAAGGAACAACTGCTGACTCCGGAAGTGCGCAAGCCCAGCGGCTATTACCATCCTGAAATTGCCGGCGAATTGCCTGAACAAACACTGCTTCTGGAGCGGGATAAATAGTGGGAATAAGTATCGCTTTCTGGGTGCTGGCAGTCTGCGCGGTGACAGGGGCGTTGGTCGTAATCACACAGCGCAGCCTGTTCCGCGCCGCGCTGGGGTTGATACTGTGCTTCATATCGACAGCAGGACTGTTCATCACGCTTTCTGCCGATTTCCTTGGACTGGCACAGATATTGATTTATGTAGGCGCTATAGCCGTGCTGATAATCATGGCCGTTATGCTCACCCGCGAAATAGAACGCGCCAACACAGCTTCACGCTTCAAGGTTTCCGCGCTGCTGGGCGTACTGGTTTTTGCAGGCACCGCAATCTGGGTATTGCTCAACACATCCTGGCCATTGGACAACAATGAGCCTGCCGCGCCCACCGCCACCACGCTGGGCAACCTGCTCTTCGGGCAGGGAGGACTTGCGCTTGCGGTTGAAATTGCCGGACTGCTTATACTTGCGGCCGTTATAGGCGCCATCAGCACGGCAAGAGAGAAGAATGATGGACATTAGTCTGAATCAGTATTTGATTCTGTCCGCGCTGTTGTTCAGCATCGGATTGTTCGGTGTGCTGTCGCGGCGCAACATCATAGTAATTCTGATGTGTGTGGAAATCATGCTTAACGCCGCGAATCTGATGCTGGTGGCTTTTTCGCGCTTTGTCACCCCAGCCGATCTCAGCGGGCAGGCGGTCGTCATCTTCAGCATGGTGGTAGCAGCCGCCGAAATATCGGTAGGATTGGCAATTCTCATCGCGATTTACAAGAAACGCAAGAGTATTGACATCAGCAACATCAACCTTTTAAAGTGGTGAAATGAACATAGCAGGCATACCTTCGGGGCTTATCTGGCTAATATGGCTTGCGCCACTGGCGGCTTTCGTGCTGCTTGCGCTGATCATCCGCCCATTCCCACGCCGCGGCGAACCCGCCGGATATATTTCTATCGGCGCCATCAGCATATCGTTGATTTTGTCCATATGGCTGGCCATAAACATCTGGCAAACTCCCGGCCACCAAATCGTGCTTGAAGGATGGAAATGGCTGGATATCAGCGGCGGACCATCAATCAGCTTCGGCCTGCTACTTGACCCGTTGTCATCTGTTATGCTAATAGTGGTATGCGCCATCAGTCTGCTGGTGCAGATATACTCACGCGCCTACATGCGTAGAGACCACGGATATTCGCGCTACTATGCATTTATCTCAGCCTTCACGGCATCTATGCTGGGGCTGCTTGTGGCCTCCGACCTGCTTATGATGTTCTTTTTCTGGGAACTGGTTGGGTTATGCTCTTATCTGCTCATCGGTTTCTGGTTTCACCGTCCCGCCGCGGCGGCCGCCGCCAAGAAAGCCTTCCTGGTCACCCGTATCGGCGACGTGGGATTCCTGGCGGGAATACTTGTACTTTATGCCAATACCGGCACGCTGGATATACTGGCGCTCGGAGACCTTGCCGCTACCGGCGCCATTGCCGGCGGAGTCATGACGCTCGCCAGCCTGGGACTGTTCATGGGAGCCATCGGCAAGAGCGGCCAGTTTCCGCTGCACGTGTGGCTGCCCGACGCCATGGAGGGTCCAACTCCTGTTTCGGCGCTGATTCACGCCGCTACGATGGTGGCGGCTGGAGTGTTCTTAGTGGCACGCATGTATTTGCTGTTTGAAGCCGCACCGGGAGCGCTCACTGTTGTGGCTGTCACTGGAGCATTCACTGCAGTTTTCGCCGCCACCATGGGACTAGTGATGAACGACATCAAGCGCGTTCTGGCCTACTCCACCATCTCACAACTCGGCATGATGTTCCTGGGGTTGGCCACAGGCGGAGTATGGATTGGTATTTTCTACCTGTTCAATCATGCTTTTTTCAAGGCTTTGCTGTTTCTGGCCGCCGGCAGTGTCAACCATGCCGCAGGCTCATTCGACGTCAAGCTGATGGGCGGCCTGCGCAAAAAACTCCCGTGGACATACGCCTGTTTCATACCGGCGGCGCTGTCGCTGGCAGGAATATGGCCAATGGCAGGCTTCTTCAGCAAAGAGGAGACTCTTGCGGCAGTTCTGGACAAGCAGCCTCTGCTATTTGTGGCTGCGTTAGCCACATCATTCCTGACTGCTTTTTATATATTCCGCGTGGTATTTTTGGTTTTCGCCGGCCAGCCGCGGGAACAGAATGGACACAAACAACACGAATCCCCCAGACATATGCTGATTCCCATGGCAATACTGGCGGTAGCCGCCGCAGGCTCCGGCTGGATTAACGCCAACGGCGGTTTTGAACGCTTGTTTAACGGAAGCGAAACGCATGGTGTCTGGAGTGGAATCTTTGGCATACTGGCTCACCCGCTGGCGATGGTTTCGCTTGCAGTGGCGTTGCTTGGTATTTTTGCCGCTTATGCCCTTTATATCAAAGTCTGGCTTTCACCCAGAGACGTCAAGTGGTTTTTCCGCTCGCCATACGCTATATTAACCCGCAAGTACGGCATTGACGACTTTTACGAGAAGTATCTGGCACGCGCTCTACTGCAGAACGGCGTCTTTCGCATTTTTGAATGGTTTGACTATAACGTTATTGACAGAGCAGGCACCGCTGTCAAATCTTTTGTCACCGGCGCAAGTCAGCGCGTACGCAAATTACAAACCGGACAGCTCCAGATGTACGGGCTGGCACTTATAATCGGAGCGCTCCTGATTGCGCTCGTTTTACTGACGGTGAGAGGGTAACGCTGCATGAATTTCAATTGGCTGTCGCTGATTATCTTCCTGCCGCTGGCCGGAGCAGCCTTGCTGGCCGTCGTGCCCCGCATCACGAGCAGGCGGATTAAATACCTGGCGGCCATTGTGACACTGGCCGACCTAGCACTGGCGCTGTACCTGTTCTGCATTTTCGACCGCGCCGCTTCCGGAATACAATTTGAAGAAATATATTCATGGATACCGGCGATATCCGCGCATTATCATCTCGGCGTAGACGGCATCAGCCTGCCGCTGGTAATGCTTACGACATTGCTGGGATTCATTGCCGTACTCATATCGTGGAAAGTGGAGCGGCGCGCGCGCGAGTTTTTCATATGGCTTCTGATACTCCAGTCAAGCGTGCTTGGCGTGTTCTGCTCTCTTGATATGCTGTTATTCTTCATTTTCTGGGAAATAGAGATGATACCCATTTATTTTCTGATTTCCATATGGGGTAGCGGTAATCAGAAGTCTTCGGCGCTCAAATATGTTTTATTTACCATGGCCGGCAGCGCCCTGATGCTGGCCGGAATATTCGGACTGTATTACGCCACCGGCAGCCTGAACATGATCGAAATCGCAGGTAGCGGGTTGGTTATGGCGCAGACAATTTTTCCGGCGGCGGCGTTGTTCTTCCTCGTTATGGCCGGTTTCATCGTCAAGCTTCCGGTGTTCCCTTTCCATGGATGGCAGCCGGACACATATACCGACGCCCCGCTTGCAGTTAGCGTAATACTCTCCGGAGCAATGGCCAAAATGGGCGGTTACGGAATGATAAGGCTTGGTGTAAGTATATTCCCGGATACCGCCAGGCAGTTCGCCCCGCTGTTCCTTACGCTGGCCGTTATCGGCATCCTCTACGGCGGCGGCATCGCCTTCCGCCAGACCAATCTCAAACGCATGATTGCCTACAGTTCGATGAGCCACATGGGCTTCGTGCTGCTTGGCATTTTCGCGCTAAGTCAGACATCACTGGTCGGCGCCTCTTTGCAAATGGTCAGTCATGGCCTGATTACCGGACTGCTGTTCGCCGTGTCAGGCATCGTTATAGAGAACAGCGGCAGGAGTGAGATTTCAAAGCTGGGAGGACTGGCACGGCAAATGCCGGCCACCGCAGCGCTATTCATATTGGCCGGACTCGGAGCGCTGGGATTGCCGGCCACCAGCGGATTTGTCGCGGAATTCACCACTTTAGCAGGGAGTTTTTCCAGCGATGCCGTTCCCGGAATAAAAATTTTCGTAATGGCAGCGCTGCCGGGCGTGCTGCTGGCAGCGGGATATGTCTTGTGGACCGTACAGCGCGTTTTCTACGGACCGGTGCTGCCCCGCTTCGACGACATCAAAGACGCCGACAAAATGCAGCGTTTTTACTGCGGGCTGCTTGCGCTGTTGATGCTTGTCATCGGACTGGCGCCGTCATTACTAACATCGGTAATCCAGAACAGTACGCAGACCATCATAGCGTTGGTCGGCGCATAGGAGTTATAGGTGAATCTAGGTTTACTGCAGCCCGAAATATGCCTGGCAATAACCGCCATCGCGGCCATCTTCGCCGACCTGTTATTCCGGCGTAAAATGGCCGTCACACTGACGGCGCTGCTTGGCATTGTCATCGCGGCCGCTCTGGCGCTTCCTCTCAATGGAGTGAATCCGGGACCGGCGGGCAACGGCCTGTTCACCATCGACAGCGGCACCGTTTTCTTCAGATTGTTTTTCCTCGCTATGGCATTCCTTTTGATTCTCGTTTCTTCAGATTATGTCAAAAAGATGCATGATTTCCACGGAGAATTTATCGCGCTGCTGCTACTGGCCACCCTGGGGGCGACACTGGCGGCATCAGCGTCCAACATTATTACGATACTGCTTTCTATCGAGCTGATGGCTGTCTCATTCTATGCGCTGGTTGGCTTCCTGAAGAGCGACAAGGGGACCGAATCGGCGCTCAAATACATCCTGCTGGGAGCGGTGAACGCCGCGGTGCTGTTGTTCGGCATGGCTTTGTTGTTCGGTTTCAGCGCCTCTCTCACACTGGATGGCATCGCAATCGCCGCTTCCGCCGGCGGGGTAAAAAATGCGGGGTTGATATTAGGCCTTACAATGGTACTCGCCGCGCTGGGCTTCAAAATCGCCGCCGTGCCTTTCCACATGTGGGCGCCGGACACATATGAAGGAGCGCCTGCCCCGGTGGCACTGTATCTTTCGACCGCCAGTAAAATCGCCGGCTTTGCCGTGATGCTGCGCGTTTTGAGCGCATTCCTGCAACCGGCAAGTTTCAGCCACAATTGGGGCGTCGTCATCGCCGTCATCAGCGCCATCACCATGACAGTCGGCAATCTGCTGGCTATCTCGCAATCCAACATCAAACGACTGCTGGCCTATTCTTCCGTTGCCCAGGCTGGCTACATGCTGGTGGCTATCGCCGCTATCGGCACGTCCGCCGGAGATATTTCCGCCAGCAGCCTGCTGTATTTCGCCATCGCTTTTGCGGCGGCGGAATTCGCGGTATTCGGCGTGGTAATTGTGGTTTCCCGGCAGGTTGAGCACGATGAAGTGGCCGATTACACCGGTATGGCGCGGCGCTCTCCATGGCTGGCAGGCGCCATGACGCTGGGACTGCTGTCGCTGATCGGGCTGCCGCCGCTCGGCGGCTTTATCGGCAAGTTTTACGTTTTCAGCCAGGCCACCCAGCACGGTCTGTTGTGGCTGGTGATAATTGCGGTAATCAACAGCGTAATTTCAGCTTACTACTATCTGCGCATTATTAAAACACTGTGGGCTGAAGAACCTGCGACCCGCGAGCCACTCGAATTTTCCTTCGGCCCCAAAGTGGCGTTGACGATTGCCAGTCTTGCCATACTGGCGCTGGGACTCATCCCTGATGTGTTTACCCGCGCCACCGAGTTCGGGGCGCGATTGTTGCTGCCATAACCTATGCCCACTACGCAAAACATCTCCCTTGCAGACACTCATGCGCACCTCGACATGAGACGCTTCGACGCTGACCGCGATGAAGTCATCGCCCGCGCACAAGCGGCGGGACTTAACGCCATCATCACCGTAGGAATCGACCCTGTCTCCAGCCGCCGCGCCGTTGAACTGTCTCACCGCCACCAGGTGGTGTGGGCGGCAGTCGGCATCCATCCGCAGGACTCGAAACAGGCCCCTCTGACTGACATTAATGTCATCACCGAACTGGCGCAAAATGAAAAAGTAATCGCCATCGGTGAAATCGGACTTGATTACTATCGTGATTACGCGCCTCGGGAGCAGCAAATCAAGGTGTTCCGCCAGCAGCTTGAGCTAGCCGGGGATTTACGCAAGCCGGTTATAATCCATTGTCGCCAGGCTGAAAATGCAGTACTCGCAATGCTCCAGGAATGGGTTGAACGCGGCGGGCTGCCGTCCTCCTGCGGGGTGGGTGTGATTCACTGCTTTAATGGGACATTTGAGACAGCGCAGGCATACCTCAATATGGGATTCTATCTGGGACTGGGCGCCTATATCGGTTATCCATCTTCGCAAACCATGCACGAGACAATACGGCAGTTGCCGCTCGATAGGCTGCTGATAGAGACTGATTGCCCATTCCTGCCGCCGCAAAGCAAACGCGGAGAGCGCAACGAACCGGCCTATGTGGCGGAAACTGCGAAAAAACTGGCAGAAATCAAGGGTATCAGTCTGGAAACAATCGCGGCTCAGGTTTACGCCAACACCACAAAGCTTTTTAACCTCCCAAGGAGACAAACCCCCGTCACTTCGTGACACCCCCTTTCATAAAGGGGGCTTTTAACACCGATAAATAACGAGACGCCTTGCATTATGTCAAATACATTTTCATCTTTGCCGCCAATGAGAGTAAAGACCTGTTTTGTCAAGGTAGTAGTTTTTCAAATTTTCAAATCTGTTTACGAAATAATCCGAATGAATATGAAGTCTTTATTAGAGGGATATAATGCACAATTAGAAGAGGGTAGGGCAGAGATTTATTTAATTGAACAAAAACCACGTACCAGTTGGGTGTACGCCAATCAAAATTTAGTTCTGCAGTATTGTTCCCATGATCACTAGCCACTACCGTAAAGTGGTTTTGTGCCAAAAATGCCGGAACAAACTAACCACCGGAAGTTTCAAGTAGCACATCAGTGTTACAGGCGCGGGAATTGCCCGTGCACAGGAGAGTTGACCATAATCTTTCTTTCTCTCAGGTTCTCTCCCATTGGATCTAAAAAATCAATTAGTTAGTCATTTTCAAAAATCACACTTAATTCTCGCTTTATACCGCCATAGCCCTCTTTTGTTTTGATTTGTTTGCCGTTTTCATCGGTTCCAGCAAGTATTTTCGCGGCTTCTGTGGCATCATCAGATGTCATATCTGCTACAACATAGAGATATTGCTTCGCACGCGATATTCCAACATAAAAATCGCGACGCATCTCTTCTGAAATAAAGGTATCAACTGTAACATCAACTAGAATCACAGCGTCTGCCTCTAATCCCTTGAATTTTCTAATTGTAGTAAAGAGAATTTCTCGTCCTGGAGTTTCGCCAAGGATAAAATCGCCAAGCTTGTCAATGCCTTTTAAACGCGAATCGTTTCCAGTCCGCACTGTCAATATTGCAATCCGTTCCTTTTTGATTCCGTTGCTAAGAATTTTCCGAAGTAGTATTCTCACTACGTTCTGAGTCTGTTCAAACCCTGCTATTTTGAAAACAGGCTTGCTAACTCCGTCAACTGGATATGGCGGTAATTTCATATCTGTGATACGCATAGAACGTGCGACCGTTTCTGCTATCTGCTTAGTGTTTCGACAGTTTTTATGTAATTTCAATCGACATTCGGCTCTGTCCAGCCATTCAGGTAATTTAAATTTTTGAACCAATTGATTTTTATCATAGAAAACGTAGAAACTCCTTCGGGTACAGCTTTCTAACACTTCGATGCAATCCTCCGGGAAATCCTGCCCCTCATCAATTACGACGCTATCGTAAGGGAAATCATGCTTTGAATAATCAAGAATTATTGTTGCTATCTCATTTTCCGGTATTGGATATTTACCTGTTAATTCACTTGCTAAAGAGAAAATACTATGAGCGGTTAGACCATTATAAGTATTTAGATGAGATTGTAAAAATTCTCGCAGGAATGTATTATAGCATAAAAGCAGTACTTTATCGCCGCAATCAGCTAATCGTCTGGACTTCTCAAGGGCAAGCAACGTTTTTCCGGTACCAGCGCAACCATTTATTGCTGCTACGTCCTGTTCCTCCAAAAAATCTAGGATTGCATATTGCTCTTTTGTCATCTGAATAAAGATTTTCTCACGCTCATCCACTAAATTAGAGCTTGATGGGATTGCTTTAAATGTCGGAGCTATACATTCGATAATTGTGAATTTGTCTGCTCCGATTAATGAGGTTCTGTTTGGCGCATCACTAATATCAAAAACTGAATTAATCTTTTGCTTTACATTATTAAGATCACCCTTTAGTAGCACAGTATTCTCGTCAAGATTTATCGGCAAAGCACGCGCATTTATATTTTCTACATCTGTAAACCACAAGCATGTTGCAACCCAGCATATTTTCCCGGTTTTACGGATTCTTTCTACAATAGAATACTTGTTATGCTCCATTTGCTTCCACGGGTCTTTTCTGGGAACCCATTGTCCTTGTTCCATGCCAAAAAACTCGCCGTCCTGATATTTAACTCCACCGCTCTTTACTTCGATAAGCAAAATACCTTTATCCGGATGAAAGACAGCGAAATCAACTTCTCCATATAAGAACCCAACCCCTTGGCTACTACGCATAGTCCAAGGAATAGAATGGAATACTGTATAATCATCAGGTAGCTTTTTAAACTCGTTAAACAGCAACTCCTCACCACTGCTGCCATTAAATGTGAATGGTAATACAGGGATCATTCGTGCCATTATTCCGTTCTCCTATCTTGAATTCTATCAATAATGTCCTGTGGCAAATCATCTTCGAATGCAACAATCCATTCGTGTGCGGTATGTTCCATATATGCACAATCATCGCTCTGACTATCGTTAAATAATATAATACGCTCAGAGTTCCAAACGGCTTCAGCAGTGATTCTTCTATCATGATTGACAATCAGAGTTGTGTTAATGTGGCTTGGGTCTGTGCCTATTTCTTCTGAAATTGCTCTTGCAAGCGCAATACACTTGTCGTCAACAATATCGTCGTAGTCTTCAAAAGCGCGTGCCGCCCCAATTTCACTGGAAATATCTACAGAAGCTTCTTCATGAATTGGTATTTCTTCGCGGATATCTTCAATTGAAATATCTCCGGTGATGTAATCTTGCAAAAGGTCAATTGCAAGATAACGATTCAAATTGTCATGTATTGTTGAATTGGCATAATTGCGAATGCAATTGTAACAAGACGGATCGCATGTGCAATTTTTAACAAGGTTATAGGCATTTCGAAGTATGGTTTTAAGTACGCCTCCGTCATCAGTAACGAGGCGGCGAACATGCCCAGCGCCACCCGGTACGGAATCAAAAAGTATAATTGCATATCGGGCTATGCTATCTTCACCCGTTATTAATCTTAAACAACCATTTATATCAGAACGCTCAATGTTAAGCGTCGTTGAGATTGTTTCGAGGAGGGCATACATTACCGATGCCATTCCAAACAGTTCTATCCGCGTTTTATCAAACACAATTTTCACCACATCTGTTTTAAAAATATGGTAAAGCTTCATCGGGGATAAGTCTTTTGATATACACCGTGCTCCGTTAGGAGTATAATGGTCTTTCGGCATAATCACAGTGCCGATTCCACCATAAGGTCGTTTTTGCTTTTTTAATTCCTTACTAATTTCGGTATCAACCTTACCATAGGAAAATCCACATGCTCTACAAACATAAAACTCGCTATCTGAATGAAGTAATAGAGAATCATTACTTGTTGAGAATATTTTGATTGCATTACCATCAATCGAAATACGCTTCCCGCTAATGTATCTTCTTTCTTTATTCCCAACATACTCAAAATCACTGCGATAATTTTTATCCGGACGAGTCATAGGAACAGGCTCTGACTTTGCTTCCGCAACAAACCCATTAATGGGCGAAATACATTCCTCCCATCTACCCTTTTTGATAAGTTGCTTACAAGCTGTACAAGAAATATCACCTGTCTTTATGTGCGAAAAATTAACCTGACCACAGGCAGAATTGTTGCACTTTGCTATATAGCCTGTTGTCCATGCTTTCTTACCTACACTTTGGCGTTTAATATATCTACTACGATATAAACGCCCATCAGCTACAACTTCACTACCAGGTGCATAGTCTGCAATTGCTAGTTGTAAATCACGTTGCATTTGGAGTTTGCGGATATTGCCGCGTGAATACTCAGAGAATCCGTTTTGAAACAACTCGACTGTATCGACAGGAAAACCGTACTTAGGAAGAATATTTCCTCGCACTAAAAACTCAATGAATTGCCGTTCCATAAATTCCTTTTTTCGGCGATCAAACTTAGCTTGCTCTTGCAAATTGCCACGACTCTCTCTTATAGTATCTTCAAATTGCTTTATTGTCCCTTTATAGTCATCCACAAGAAGTTTTAGAACACCGTCTACGCCAATTAAGCCTTCGACCCAACCAAAGGATTGAATGTCAATTTTTTGTAGTAACTCGGTAGGCAGTGATTTTGGAAAAGAGCGTTCTAAAATATCCTTCAGTGCTTCTGGTTGTGTATTTAGGTAATCACAGAAACGAGCATATCCGTCGCCATTTAGAAAAACGTCTGCTTTGCCTCCATTGTAGACGTCTTCATTAATTACAAGAAAAGCGCTTATTGCTACGGCATAAACGTGACGTAGTGCAACTTTTTCATTACTCAACGAAAATAATGGTGTTTTAATTTTGCCAGCTATCATTTTGTCCGGTGCTTTGAAATAGGTAAAATCATGAGATGAAAGCTTGGCATATGTCAAAGCATAGGCAGCAGCTTTTGTGCTTCTGCCCGCTCGTCCAGCACGCTGAATGTAGTTGGAAGGAAGAGGAGGAACATTACGTAAAAATACTGTTTCGAGCGTATCCAAATCTACGCCCATCTCAAAAGTAGTTGAGCAAGACAGTGCGTTTATTTTTTTATCTATAAAACGTTTCTGATAATTTGTCGCCTCAGCTTTGCTCAATTGCGCTGTGTGCTCTTTTATAATGAGCGGACTCATTTGGTCACGCCTAAACAGCTTGAAATAGTGGCTGTTTTCTGACAATGCTTCATGAGTAGTCTCGGTAACAGTGCCACCGCAATTAGGCTTAATACATTTTCCGTCTATACAAACATTAGATACTGCACCACAGCGTTTGCACTTGAGTATTTTCATCCGAGGACTGTTGTGTACAAGGATTTCAAAATTTTCTATTGGCATAGCGTAGGAATTGCCAGAAATTAGTTTCAATCCAAATGGGTTCTCTTGGTTCAGCAAAAACCTATTCCAGTATTCTTTTAAGAATTCATTTGCCTCTTCTACTGGTTTTCCTAAAACATCACAAACAAGACGCACCCGATTATTAATATAGTATTTGCTTTTTTCAGCGTTGCGAACATTTGCGCAGAAGCTCATTGAATATAAGTCACTATCAGATTGCTTTGTTAATACAACCGTAGGTTGCTTCCTCGTAAAAAAAAGTTCTTCCTTCATTTCATCTGAAAGGATATCATTGCGCGGTAAACACACCGCTCCTCTTTTGATAATATCCTTAATGAGTGAATCTAAAAGTGCGCTAGCACTCTCCACCGAGATCTTGTTTTTTTTGGCTACTCCGCTAATTAGTTCATCATTATGTCCAATATACTTGAATGCGATAAAACCGTAGCCAACCAAGCTGTTTCTTGCATGTTGAGAAATCAGTTCGTTTACAACAGTAAACCATGCATATTGTTCAGCCATAGTAGCGTCGGAATGTTCTTCATTGGAGAATGACTTATGCGCCTCAAAGTAGTTTTGGAGCCTATCAACTAAACGCTTAATAGAATACGGCTTGGCAATCATATCTTCTGCGTAGTCATCAATGATGTGTACCAATCCCCTCTGCCCCAAAAACTTCTTATAGCTGGCATCTAAATAACACGCAAAGAAAGCGGCTTCTTGACGGCTGTCAGAAAAAGCAAGGAATTGTCTTGCAATAGGGACTGTTTTTGCAATTGGCTTTTTTGATACTCCACCAAATCCAAATTTGCTTTCGCTACTCTCGCTTACCACAAGCTCCGTTTCGCTTTCTGGCAAGCTATCAAAAAGTGATGTTGCAATAACTGAAGTTGCAGCATCGTTAGATAGATAATACCGCTTGAAAGCGCTTGGAGAACCGCATGCTAGACACTTCTCTTTCTCAACTTCTATTAGAGGAATGTAAAACACTTCACCACATTCGCAATGCAACGCACCTATATCACGAGTGGCAGACCCACATTTTGCGCATACATAACAACGCTTAGAATCTAAGTTGTCCTCGCTGTCACTATCATCATCAAGTTTATATTTAAGATCATCCTCAAAATGGTAGTATTTACCTTCTTTTCCTCTAACATATTGCTGCGAAATCTGGCAGAAGCGGTCATTTTCGATTTTGCCATATAGACCGATTTCACCGCAATTTTTACATACCGCAAGCTCAAATATAGCCTGTCCATCAAATTTCTGTTGCCTTTGCAAAAACAGTTTTCTGGCGCCGCCTAAGGTAATATAAGCACCTTCTAATGCACGTAAAAAGAAATGATAACGAACATCAACAAGTGCTGATCCGTTTTTTACGGCTTGCCCACAAACGCTCAAGAAAGCGACTAAATCGTTTATGTTCATATCAAGAGCACGAGAAATGTCTGGAAGAGCAAAGCCGCTCACATCTACTGAGTATAGATATTGACGCAGTTTGTGGTAGTGCGCTGACTTCACACAGATATCGTAATAGATTTCATTTTTATCAGTAGCCGTTGTTTTTATTCCATACGCAGAGCAAACGTTATCTATTGCCTTCTGTGGATCAATTAAGTTTGAGTACAAGTCGGAGGGAAAATCTATCGATTCAGTGTCTACATGGTACTCTTCTCTCAGACCAGTAACAATATCATCTTTATTAAACTCGCTATTGCAAAGACGTTTTGCGAAGGAAACAACCTCATCAAAAGAACCTTTGCCTTCACCTAACGTAGCAGAGGTGAGGATGAATTGCGCGTTAGATTTAGTTTTTGTCGTCATCCTTGCCTGTAGACGCTTTATCAGGAATGAAGTTTCTATGCCTGTTGCCCCGCTATAAATGTGCGCCTCGTCAAGGACTATGAATTGGAAATCTGATTTTTCGAAAATTGAGTTATCAGCCGGACGCAGTAGCAAATGCTCCAGCATTGCATAGTTTGTGATAAGAATATTCGGCGGTGATGCTTTCATTTTGTCGCGCGAGAGATACTCATTAGCTAATGGTTCTCCGCCAATAATCTCTTTATACAGGCTCAACGCCTTCCGTTCTTCATTTTCTGTGGCGCCACTGTATATCCCAAATGAAATCTTGTCGTAGTTGCTTAGCAAATTGCGAATAAACTTCATTTGATCATTTGCCAACGCATTCATGGGATAAACAATCAGAGCACGCACACCGGCAGTTAATCTCCCATCTGGATATATATGGCCAGCTTCAATTTCTTTCAGCAGAGCATTTAGTATCGGCAATAAGAAGCAAAGGGTCTTCCCTGATCCAGTGCCAGTAGAAACTACGATGTTTCTCCCGCTTATAATTTTGTTAAGTGCATTTACCTGATGAGTATATAGTCTCCGCGTAGGAGGAATTGCCATAATGGGTTTATCCCGCTCGATCTCATAAAACAGACGAGAGAAACGACCATTTCCACGCTCAATAAGTTCTTCAAGAGAAGACCCTTTCTTGAAGACACTCTTTATGTCAACAAACGGACCTTTCGCAATTATACGAACGAGCTCAGCTTTAAACTGTTTATTGATTTCCTCGTCATTGGTAGCAAAGCTGGTGGTCAAATAATCGATAAATTCGGATTTTATCCTCTCCGATATTTCAGCAGGATTATACATAACTCAATCATTCTCCTCGTATTTCAGGTAGTTGCACTCAATAAAATGTGAAGAAGGTGTGTTCTTTTGCTCTTTACAAATGAATCCATTCTCTTTCTTAAAGATGAACTCACTCAGCTCCTTATGTTCCTCGTCGTAAAAGTACAGAATGCATTGATTGTTTTTTATAATTTCTATATAGCCATTACCAAGAAGAACAAAACCTTTCCAGGTATTTCGAAAAATCTCACAAGAATATTGATCGAAGCCGTCTGCTCGCCTGTAATATTGGATGTTTGAAGCAAAGTATTCAGTTGCGAGTTTGCGTGTGATATTATAAAAATCCACGTACTCAGAAATTCTTAACGTCTTTCTTGCAAACCTCGTCTCTTCCGGTGTTCCGTTAGAAAACTCGCTTTTGTATACCAACACCTTTTTAGGCGACCCGACAAAACCGAATACTGTGTTTGACTTAAGCCAGTACATGCGAAAATCGTAAATGTCCTTCTCAAGCTGAAGGAGACAGGTTACTGGACATTCCAGGCTCTCAAAAGCTATCCTATTACCAGCTATCCTATTACCGTTATCAAATTCAAAAATAAATCTTGCATTTTTGGGACCGACATAGCCAGCCGAATAGTCAATACGTAGCCTTCTGTGATCAGCATCATACTCTATCTGTGGTTTTTGAGTAATCTGCGGACAATAGACCACTTTGCAGAGACTATGTTTAACGCCATTGATAAATGTGTGTATTACATCTTCACCAGTAGTTCGCTTATTCTCGTTTCCCCAAATAGCTTGGCCAAGCAAAAATGCGCCCGGCTCATTGCCCTGCATTAAAGCACCCTCAAGATTATATGCCTCGATTTTGCAATTATTAGGCGCGTTTATTTTTAAAATTGCATTCTGTTTTATAGCTTCGTACCAAATGGGCTTAACATTTGGAGAAAACCTTGGCTGTTCGGCTACCCCAGTGATTACCCAAGAAATATTAGGGATAGCAAATTCCAATATCCCATTTAGGTAAGGAATATCTATTTTCTCGTCAGAGTAATGAAAGTTTACCTCGCTTTCACCTTCATTAATTACATATTTCAATTTGGCAGTGTCAAATTTGCCGTAATAATATTTCTGATCAAAACTAAATCTAAAGCCATTTATAAGTAAGCATTTGAATAAAGTATCATAACTGAATGTATCCCAAACGCGTATCATACAATGTTCGTCTGTGGTTAAAACGGTAACTGAAAATTGATCGGGAGCATAATTCTTTCCATTGACCTCAATGCGTAGGCTTCTACGAAGCTCAACTTGGTTTATATTAATTTCTTCGATGCTTGAATAAATGGGCATTTCGTAATCAGGGTGAATGAAACATACTCCTTTTTTTATTAGCCCCGGGACAGTCACTTTGCTTGCGTTTTGCTCAATTGCAGCACTATCAATAATATGATAATGCTGACCGTCTATTTTAAAGTCATCGCCTACTTCAAATTGGACACTATAGGTGTTTTTGCACAGCTCACTACAATTGTGAAATACTTCATCTCCGTCACCGAGGAAATATGTTGTGTAAAAGCCTTTTTCAATATACTTCCCAACGATCTCTTTTTCTCCAGAGAATATAAGGACATTCCGCATAAACTCGCTGTTGGAGTCGTATAATATTTCACTGCCTCGCGATATCGTTAGGGAGAGTTCAAGATTGTTTAAAACATATTTTGTAAGCTCAATATTAAATGGGCGAATGACCCTTATAAACTCACTACCACCGAGTTCCAAATCTCGTGTTTCTAAAACATGATTGCCAGACTTTATTGTCAAAACAGGTCTATCTTCGCTATAACCACCAGTCAAACGCATTTGTGGAAGGGCTAAATAAGGAACTTGTTTGTTGCTATCGTAGGCATACTTAATCTTTGCAGTCCTATAGTCGCGAACCGTCGGCTCGCGCTTTGTCTGCGCTTCTCTTTTGCTAACCGCTATCGTGGCTTGCTTTTTATGATACCACTCCTCAAACAATTGGACGAAATAGCTATCTCGATTTTCGTCATCCTCGCCCCCATTATCGTAATACAAAGACAATAAACCAAAAGCACGCTTTAAAATGCCAATAAAAAGCTCTCTGTCTTGTAATGCACAATACCTAATGCCGGAACGAATAGCATAACTTCGGCTGCCAACACTGATTCCTGCATTTTCATCTTGGCTCCGATAAAAGAAATCCTTAAATGCATCAGCAATATCGGCATAGTCCTCTTCGAAATATGTATCGTCTACGCGTTCGTTATGAATAAACCACAAAGCATCTAATAAAGCAAAAAAAGAGGACTTTGGCGCAAATGCATGGCACATAATTGTTGAATAATATGATTTGCGCGATTGGTCTCCAAATAAAATGTGACTTGATTCACGACCAAAGCACTTTTTCATTACTTCATATATCTTGAGATACGAAAGCCAACCCTTTGCATTTGGTGAATTACCGAACAGCTTTCTTTGAATGAATTCATAAAATTTATCTTCGCTTTGTGAATCGTAATCCCGACAGATATTTACGATTGCAAGAACAGTAGTCTTAACCGAATAGCGAGAGTGCTGCTTAATACTACCAGCAGAATACACGTTACTTACGATTTCGTATAAATCGTTTAATTGATCATCTGGTAAAATGGGATCGCCTATTAGAAGCGTTTGCTCTCTATCAAATATGCGTTCAATGTATGAAAAGTATTGACGGCAATTTTCCTCGCTATTGAGTTTTCTATCGCAAAGTTCGTTAAAAAGTGCTGTTTTAATCTCTGGCGTCAGTTTTGACATGTGTACTCTCCCTCATGCATAAGTTTTTGAAACAAAAGCAAGAATTCCTTCGTTGTTCGCGTTTATTATTTGTTCGGCAAAACGAAAGAACTTAACGTAATCGTCACCAAGCAACTTGGAATTTCTTTCATTAAACTTTGTTCCATCCGTCTCCGTCTTATAAGCCGACATGTCAAACGGATTGGTGGACGCGGCAAGATACGGCGGGTTGCCGATAATCACCTTAATCGGGCGGCGCGTTTTCCGTGTGTCCGCGTTGTACGCCTCGTCGGTTATCGCCGCGGAGAAATCGAACAGGCTCAACTGGTCGCTGCGCTCAAAGCTTGAGTGCGGCGGCGACAATGTATTTGTCAGATATATGTTCGTCGGCAGCTGCGTTTCAGACGCCGCCCCCTTTTCAAAGGTGGTGCCGCCCACAGGCGGTGGGGGTTTGCCCGTCCTTTCGTCGACCGCCTTAGCTATTAACGCGCATACCTCATCAAAATTCTTGTCAATCTCTCTATTATCAAACCGTATAACTTCCACACCTAACTCGTTTAGGTAATCTGTACGAGTTTTATCATATTCCACCGCCTCCGGCTCATAATGTTGTGAGCCATCAAGCTCTACCGCAAGCATTGCTTCATGACAAAAGAAATCAAGAATATAATTGTTCACTATTCTTTGGCGCGTAAAGCGCGGTCTAAAATCACGCAAGAAATCGTACCATATATGATTTTCCTGTTTGGTAGCGTCCGTTCGCAAATCGCGTGATGGCTGTCTTAGTTCTTTGTTGCGCTGGAGGAACGCCAAACCCCCGTCGGCTGGAAGCAAACCCCCGTCACTCGCTACGCTCATGCCACCCCCTTTGAAAAGGGGGCTTGGACTCGGCGCGTTATATGAAGTTTCGACGTTGCCAAGGCGGTACGCCTCGCAAACCGATTGAAAGTAGTTTTTGATATGGTCAATCATAGAGCATCCTCGTTTTTCCTTCGCCGCGCCATTAGGTATTACCCGCATATTATCCGACCTCCGAGCGCCCTCTATTTTACCATTGGCACAAAGAACATTCGCCCTCCGCGTTGTTATGTCAAACAAGTATTCCCGTTTCTTTAACGATCATCCATTCCCATCCTGTTGGTAATCGTTTCCATTCAATTTATTACGTAAAAAGCGGCAACTGTGCCATTTCGTACCCCCGCTTGTACAGAGACGTAATGGCTCTCATATTGTAAAGCAACCCTTGTTTTTCGCATTCACGTGCAAATATGCCCCACAGGCTTTTCGCTTCCGGGCTTGAGCAGTTATACCGGGTTCCGTACTGTTTTATGTACTTCTCCTTCATCGCCGGGAACATCTCGCCGAGCTTTTCGTAGAAGTATTCCCGATTTCCTTCCCTCAGCGTCATTCCAAACGCCGGATACACGAACCCTGCGCCGGCCTCTTTTGCACGGCGGACAACACCCTTGATGTTTTCTATTGTGTCATTGATGAACGGCAGTATCGGCATCATCAGAACACCGCAGTAAATGCCGTTTTCCGATAAAGCCTTTATCGCCGCGAACCTGTCGGTTGAGCTTGGCGCACGAGGTTCGATTTTACGGCACAAATCGTCATCGCTTGTCGTAATCGTAATCTTTACAATGACAGGCGAATGATTTTTTATGTCATGTAATATGTCAATGTCGCGGGTGACAAGAACGCCTTTCGTGTCGATCGCCACGCCGAACTGACAGGCATTGATTAACTCAAGCGCGCTGCGCGTAAGCCTTAACTCCCGCTCCAGTGGATTGTACGGGTCGCTCATCGCGCCGGTCGCCACAACTCCGCGCTTTACTTTTCGGTTCAGGTCGTCGCGAATAATCCTCAGGGCGTCCCGCTTGATTTTGATCGTGTCAAAATTCCTGTCGCCGTAGCAGCTGCTCCGGCTGTCGCAATAAATGCAGCCGTGGGAGCATCCGCGGTAGATGTTCATGTTATAATCGGCGCCAAACCACATGGCGGGATTTTTGGTTTTGAAAACGATATTCTTCGCCGTAATCGATTCCATCGCGCCGACATTATCTTCCTGATTCATAAGATGTTCACTACCGCGACAGGCTGTGAAGCAGTTTTAACTGTTTATTTATCCGAGATTGCTGCGATGGTGCCAGGCAGGATTTCCGACTTTCCAGAATCGCGATAAAATCGCCGGCGTTATCCGCATTGAAACAGACAGCAGCCCTTTCAACGTGTTGAGCGATTTCCTTTGGCTTGCATGTCTGAAGGTGTTTTTTCAAAATTGGCAAAATGACTTCCGCATAACGCCCGTTTGCTTTGCAGAGCTTCGCGAACACGCTGATGCTGTTATCGACTGTAATAACGCTGCCGTTTTCGTATGCCGATATGACCACCGCGATTTTATTAAAAATCTGTTCTGCGGCAATGTCCGCAATTTTTGATAACGCCGTCATGCTCCCCCAGGCCAGCCTGTTATTCTTTGAGCACACATAAGCAATAAAGTCGTCGGCATATGCTGAAATCAATTCCGGTTTTCTTTCGCCTGTTTCGTACAACACTTTTATGCAATCATTGGCAATCGCTTTATCACTGCCCTTAAAACCATCGACGATTTCCCTGACTCCGGCGGCATCGTTATGTCCACAAAGGAACTCGGCCAATTCGATGTTTGGTATTTCGTCGTTGCGACCAAGACTGCTAGCCAATTTTTTAATCACAGAGAGCCTCCATTAAACCCTTAATGCCGCAGGGCAGATGTCAGACAGCACGCATCCGGCACAGTCCGGCTTGCGCGCACCGCACACCGCCCGCCCATGGTCAATCAGGAGAAACGAAAATAATCCCCATTTTGACTTCGGAGCCTGTCCCATCAAATCCCTCTCGACCTTGACAGGATCTTTTTCGGCGCTCAGTCCCAGGTGCCGCGAGAGCCGCAAGACATGGGTGTCCACCGCGATGCCTTCGATAACGCCATAAGCACTGTAAAGTACCACGTTGCCGGTCTTGCGCGCCACTCCGGGCAGGGTGATGATTTCCGCCATCGTACACGGCACCTTGCCGTTGAAATCCCGCAGCATGATGGTGGCCGCGCCAATGATATTTTTCGCCTTGTTACGATAGAAGCCGGTGGAGCGGATATATCCCTCAAGCTCGACGGCAGCAGCGCGTGCATAATCGGAGGCCGTCCGGTAGCGTTTGAAGAGGGCAGGGGTAATCTTGTTAACGCCAACATCGGTACTCTGGGCAGAAAGAATTGTCGCCACCAGCAATTCCAGCGGATTGGAAAAGTTGAGCGCGATGCGAGCGTTAGGATAGGCTATTTCAAGCCTTTTGAGTACTTCGGAGGCGGCGGCGGCACTTAATTCCACAGTCATACTCACCATTCGCCGCGGCAAAAAGCGCCCATCAATTGCGATCGTAAAAAGTCACTGGCACGCCAAAACCTGCCTGGTGAAGGAACCCTATCCATCATCACCCCTAATGGCAACTGCAGCCACAGGAAGAACTCCCGCAACGCCGGAAAGATAGGCTTCGGGATTTTTGTCGAAAGCCATTTTGTAGCCTGCAGCACGGAAATAATATTTCTTGCCCTCGTACTCAGGAACAGCTGTGGCCTTTGATTCGTCAACATTCATCTTACAAACGAGGCCTATTGGAAAAGGCGCTTTTATCCTCCCTGGCATATTTTAGCCGACTGATTTTGCGGGGTCAAAGCCGCGTACAAGTCCAATATCTGTTTGAACTTATACACGCCTCGCAGCTTACTGCAAATGGCCTTGGGAATGAGAACTCCAATATACAAACAGCCCGTATATCTTACTGCCCGCCCACCCATCCGGCAGGCAGGCCGGATGTTTACGGAGAATAGAGTAACGTGCAATTCAGACCCGTCATCCGGTATAATTAGGTTTTGGAAAATCACCCTGAGGTGAAACCCGATGAAAGTCATTTTTCTTAAAGACGTTCCCGGCGCGGCCAAAGCCGGCGAAACCAAGGATGTTCCAGACGGCTACGCCCGTAACTTTCTGATTCCCAACAAGCTGGCTGTAATCGCCACTCCCGCCGCCAAGACGCAGATGGAAGCGCAAAAGCAGGCCGCCATACGCAGGCAGGCGCAGCAGGAAGCCGAACTCAAGGCACTGGCAGGCAGAATAGCAGGCAAAACCGTCAGGGTCAGCGGCAAGGCCGGTAGCGAAGGCCAGCTTTACGGCTCAATCACCAACGCCGACGTAGCCGCCGCCTTGTCCAAAATGCTGGGCGAAGAAGTGGACAAACGCAAGATAGAACTGGCCGAGCCAATCCGCCGCACAGGCAGTTTTGAGGCCACAGTGCGGTTATCGGGTGAACTAACCCCCGGAATCAAGATAGAAGTTTCCGCCGGGGGGGCGTAACATGGCCGCCGATCGGCTCCCGCCGCAGGACCTGGATGCCGAAGAAGCCGTCAACGGCTCGTTGCTGATTGACGGCAAGAGCGTCTATCAGGTAGCCGTCCTGCTCAAACCGGATGACTTCAATTCCGAAGCCAACAGTTGGATTTACCAGGCGGCGCTGACGCTTTACCACCGCGACGAAGCCATCGACCAGATAACGGTGGCACAGGAACTGGACCGGCTAGGGCAACTGGATAAGATCGGTGGAGCAGCTTATCTAAACCATCTGATTTCAATCGTGCCAACCTCGCTGGACATTGAACACTACGCCCAGATTGTCTACCGTCTGTCGATTATGCGCCAGCTGATCTCCGCCGCCGACAGGATTTCCACCCTAGGCTACAACGCCGACCCAGACATCGCCACCACCCTCAACAAGGCCGAGGACGTGCTGTTCAAACTACGCACCGAACGCGGACGACTAGACTTCGTGCCCATCAAAAACATTCTGGACAAGTATTTTGATGTGCCACCACCCCCCGAGGTTGGAGCCACCCCCAAGCTGCCGCATGTCGGCACCGGTTTCCACGGGTTGGACAATCTGCTGGGCGGCGGGATGCAACGCTCCGACCTCATCGTCATGGCCGGCCGCCCCTCCATGGGCAAGACTTCACTCGCGCTGAATATCGCCCGCAATGCCGCCCTTAACCAAGGCGCCTGCGTGGCGGTTTTCTCGCTGGAAATGTCACGTGAATCGCTGGTGCAGCGCCTGCTTTCCTCGGAAGCCGAGGTCAACTCCCGACGCATACAGATGAACATGAACACCGATGAAGAGGAGCGCGCCATCATGGAGGCACAGGGAAAGCTGTCCGCCGCCGCTATTTTCATCGACGACTCGCCCATGCTGCGCGTGGTTGAGATGCGCGCCAAGGCGCGCCGCCTGCACTACGAGCGCCCCATAGACCTGATTGTGTTGGACTACCTGCAACTCATGCAGAGCGAGGGACGCATCGAAAACCGCGTCCAAGAGCTGGCCAACATCACCCGCGCCCTCAAGGCGCTGGCGCGCGAGCTTAACGTGCCGCTAATCGCGGTTTCCCAGCTTTCCCGCGCCGTCGAGGGGCGTCCGTCGCACATACCGATGCTCTCCGACCTGCGCGAGTCCGGCTCCATCGAACAGGACGCCGACGTGGTACTCTTCATCTACCGCGACGAGGTTTACTTCACGCCGGAGGAATGGGAGAAAAACCGCGCCGACCTGCCCTATCCGCACGAAATGGCTGACCTGATCATCGCCAAGCACCGCAACGGCCCCATCGGGCAGATCAAGGTACGCTTCAAGAACGCTTTGACCAAGTTCGACAATCTCTCCAACGCGGAGCCGACCCCGCTATGACCGCTTTCGCAGAGTTCCCGCGCAATATGCAGTTCACGCCGGTGCCGGTGCCGTTCCTCAACGTGCTGGCACCGCAAATGGACGCGCTGGAACTCAAAATCATGCTCTATGTTTTCCAGTCGATATATGCCAAAAAAGGCACCCTGCGCTATACGTCAATAGAAGAGCTGCTGGCCAACCCGGCGCTGGCGACAAGCCTGAAACACGAAGGCAAACATGGCACCGGCGCGGTGAAGCAGGCGCTGAACAGGGCAGCGGAGATGGGTGCGCTCATCGTGCTTGAAACGGTGCGGGACGAAAGAGATGAACAGCTTTATTTCATCAACAGTGCCGCCGACCGCCTCACGGTCGCCCGCCTGCGTGCCGGAGTGTTAAAACTACCCCAAACAGATGTCTTACGGCCTGCCACGCCGCCGGAGACACCACCCGACATCTTTTCAATTTACGAAGAGAATATCGGCATGCTGACCCCCATGGTCGCCGAGGAACTGAAAGACGCGCTGGGGCAATATTCCGAAGACTGGATACGCGACGCCATACGCGAGGCGGTCAATAACAACAAGCGCAGTTGGCGCTACATCCAGCGCATACTGGAGCGCTGGACGGCTGAAGGTAAAAAAGATGGACTACAGCAAAGAGACACGCAGCACGACCCGGAGAAATATCTCAAGGGCCGCTATGGGCACCTCATCAAGCACTGAGCATAACTCAGACAATGGCTGCCCGCTGTGTCGCGGGGCGGGGTTTCTGCACCCGCGCCAGGCTGACGGCAAGCCGGATTACGGCAGCATCACACCCTGCCGCTGCACAAGCAACACCGAAGCAGGGAGGCGCCGCGAACGCCTCGTTGAATACTCCGGGCTGGGCGCGCTGCGCGACTTCACCTTTGAGAAACTGGCGCCACAGGGCAGAAGCGGCAACAGCACCGCCCGCCGCCGCTTCGCCAATGCCTATAACGCCGCCCGCCAGTTCGCCGCGGAACCGAAAGGCTGGCTGGTATTCACCGGCTCGGTAGGCTCGGGCAAGACGCATCTCGCTGCCGCCATCGCCAATGCGCGTCTGGCGCAGGACGCGCCGGTATTATTCGTTACCGTCGCCGACCTGTTGGACCACCTGCGCGCCGCCTTCGCCCCCGACAGCAACACTACCTACGACCGGCTGTTCAACGAGGTGCGCAACGCCACGCTTCTGATTTTGGATGACCTCGGTATGCAGGCCGGCACTCCCTGGGCACAGGAGAAGCTTGACCAGATTATTTCATACCGCCATTCGCATGCACTGCCGACCATTTTCACAGCTGAGAAAACCGTTAATCAGATGGACGCCCGACTAGGCAGCCGCCTGGGCGACCCGCACCTGAGCCAGGTTTTCCCGATTGATGAAGAAGCGCAGGAACATGCCTTATCTTGGCCGGAAGGGCTGGAGCTGCAAAAGGGCATGTCCTTTAAAAAATTCGATCGCCGCGTCAACCTGCCGTCGGATCAGCGGGCCAATCTGGAGGCCGCCTACCAGTGTGCGATGGATTTCGCCCAGTCCCCCAGCGGCTGGCTGGTATTTCAGGGAGTCACCGGCGCTGGCAAAACACATCTTGCCGCCGCCATCGTCAATTTCCGCTATCAGGAGGAGAAGCCGGCGACTTTCGTGGTGGTGCCGGATTTCCTCGACCACCTGCGCTCGACCTTTTCACCGGACAGCAAGGTCTCTTACGACCAGTTATTCGAGAAGGTCAAGACCACGCCGCTGTTGGTGCTAGACGATTTCGGTGAGCAGAGCGCCACGCCCTGGGCGCAGGAAAAGCTGTATCAGGTAATCAACTACCGCTACAACGCCAAGCTGCCCACGGTAGTCACCACCACCCAGAAAGCGGAGCATATTGACCAGCGCATCAGCTCGCGTTTCTTCGACCCTAAAATTAGCATGCTATTCGCTATCACAGCGCCGGATTTCAGAACCAGCTTCAGCGCCGGAAGCGCAGGCGGAGGGATAAAAAGAACATCCTCAAGGCGTGGTCGCAGCAGCCAGTAGCAACAGCCGGAAAATACCTGCACGAAGCTTCCCCTGCTACGCAGTTCTCAACGCCACCAGCCGGATGAGCCTGCCTGCTTTGATTTATGCAAAAGCAGGCAACAAACGCTCAATTCCCCACGAAACGTCCTGCGGAGTTACACCCCCGCTTGCGCCAAGCCGCGTGTTATCGGCAGCCATTCTGCTTATCACACGTAATTATAAAAAATCATTAACTTTCCGCCACAACAATCAACCGTGTACTGTTTTCGTTATACTCATTCATTTCATAATCGCCGTAAATTTGTATATTCTGATATCCTGCTTCGGTCAACAGCCTTTTATATTCATCGTCCAAAATAATCCTGTAAACGATGTCATATTGATTGTTTTCTATACGGCTATCTGAATGAAATAAATCCAAAACGTGGATAGTCAGAAATTTTCCGTCACTCTCTTTGACGAACACGCGGGAAAAGTCAGGACGGTTTACTATGACCTCAATCGGCGGTCGCGATAATGAATAATGAGTTGTCCCCTGCGTCAACACCAATATACCGCCAGGGCTCAGTCTGTTTTTCATTGACTTTAACGCCAATATCAAATCATCGTCGGTATGTAAGTGCGGTAATGACGTTGTGAGGCAAATGACCGCGTCAAAAGCGCTGGTATGCTTTTGTTCTAAATATCTGAAATCACACCTGCACAGCGGTATATTCAATCCATGCTTTTCGAGGTTTTTACGCGCCATGTCAAGCATTGCTTCCGAATAATCCGATCCGCTGATATCGTATCCCAACCGCAACAGCATATACAAATGCTGACCAGTACCACACGCGCAGTCCAATATTGACTTGACGTTATAGCGCTCAAATAATTTTACGAGAAAGTCCTTTTCGTTCACGAGATAATGTACTTCAATCGCGCCGAACTCATCATAGTCATTCGCGAATTTTTCGTATATGTCGTGTTCTTTTCTGTTCATATATTCCTGTTTATCTTTCATTTCCTTATTTCTCGTATCCGATTTGCTGCCGAACTCATTCTCGTCAATGTATTGCACTGTCGCCCGCTGACGCCTAACGGGGAGGCGGCTTGACGCAGGCTGGGGCTGGTGTGTCGGCAAAGACACATCTTTTCTTTTTACCCACAATCTTTCGAGATGTTACACCCCCGCTTGTGGGAAATCCCTTGTCATATGTTAGTGCATTTTACCTCACTGTTTTTAATTCCGGCTGTTTTTAAAGTTTTACTGAAAAAATACAATGTCCCCAAGAGCACCATCACTATTCCTGTTCCAATCATGATGGAATTAATGTTGATGATATCGGCGAGCGGTCCGAAAAATAACATTCCAAACGGCGTTGCAAGGCTCCCGAGCATCGTAAAAACAGACAGCACTCTTCCCAAATAGTTTGGCGCCACTTTTTCCTGCATCAATGTCATACTCGGCGCATTGAAGTATGGAATGGTTATTCCGCAAAACGCCATGCACACAAGATAGGGTATGAAGTTTGTCCACAAACCAAACGAAATAGTCAACACCCCTACGGCTATAGAAGCCACTCCGATTGAATAAATCCGGTTACGGAAACTCCAAATTCCAACAAGTATTCCGCCAAACATCATTCCGCCGGCAAAAGCGATTTCGATTGCCGAAAGTCGCCAAAGGTCTGTTCCAAAATTGCGCGTTACCTGCAACGGCGTCATAATTGCCAACGGCGACATTGCAATAGTAAAAAGAGCTGCAAACACTATCAATAATAACAGATACCGTTGATTTTTGATGTATTTCAATCCATCTTTCAGTTCGGCAAAATGCGAGGTTGTCGCAACATTTGCCGTTTGTGCGCCGGTTTGTTTCACTTTTACGAGAAAATACAGAATAGCGATTGCGATTGAAGCGGTTACCACATCAATAAAAAACAACGTTTGCAAAGGCGCAAGCATCATCAACGCAGCACTTGCCATAGGCGAAAGCAAAAATATCCCTGATTGAATACTGCTGTTTAATCCGTTTATTTTCAGAAGTTTATCCTCAGGGACAATAAATGGAATGAGTGAGACAACTGCCGGTTGTTGAACGCCCTGTCCTAATGCCCGAACGCACGCGGCAGCCATCAGCAAAATGATACTATCAATTCCTGCCGAAAGACTGACGGCAATTACTAAACTGATGAGCGCAATTGAGCCGTCAGCAAGATTTATCAGGTGTTTTTTGTTGTACCTGTCAGCCCAAACACCGCCTAAAAGCGACGTAAAAAAAGTCGGTAGAACGCCCACGAGAATGTAAAGCGTCATCATTGCGCCAGACTGCGTTTCGAGTACAATGTGCCACATGATGGCGTATTGCACAAGCATCGTTCCAAACAGCGACAAGGTTTGGCTTGTTAAAAACAATGCGGTATTTTTCTTCCAATTGTCTTTCATTATTTTCTCAATCGTTTTCTGTCAGTGTTACCCGCACTGTCCGCATAATACACAACAGCATGTGGCTTTGCGAAGGCGTGGGATACACGAACGGTCATGCGGGCGACAAACGGTCAAATCCCCACGAAACGTTCTGCGGAGTTACTGCCCCCGCTTGCGCCAAACCGCATGTTGGCTGATGGCATTTGTTTATTCTTGTTTATTTACTCTGATTTGTTTTAATGTTTTTAACAACACTGCTCGTGATTTCTTGGTGCGACAAACCTATATCAAGACGACCACAGTCTGCCAAACTTTCAGGCATGATTTTGCGATTTGGCTTGCGCTTAATTTCAAGCAAACGTACGACGTCATCAATCAGCAACTCATCTTTAACGTCAAAACCAAGCCATTTGCCGTCGTGATAAACTTCCGCATCGTCGTACTCTTTTTGTACTTCCTTGCCAAATTTTTTACGCTGTCGCTCAAACTTGTCTCTCTCGTCATTTCCTAAAACCATGGCAGCAATGAAGTACCCTTCGCGAATACAAAGCGTGATCAGCGTTTTTCCACCACGCCGAAACCGCAAGTTGCTATGGTGTTTGTGGGTTGGATTGCCTTCTTCCCACAACTCGTCCATTTCGTAATAGAAACGAATATGTCCGGTCAATTTTTCCCAAGCAACACTGGCTTTCCCCAATTTTTCCTCGACCTCGCTGTATGGCTTTATTGTGTTCTTCTTTGCTCTCTTCTCTTCCATATTGTTCTATTTTATGTCCCTGTCAGACGGTTTATATTTTGGTTTACGTCAATTCTCGACCGCACTGCCCCCGCTTGCGCCAAGCCGCATGTTGGCTGATGGCATTCGTCCCATTCTTACGTATTGTACCTGATTCTATCTTTATCTGTAGGAACACTATTGCAAACTAATTTCCATGAATTTTCACGATATACTTCATATTTTTCAAAAACACAAGGAATACCCTTTGCTTTCAATAAATTGCCGCTGTCCATAAGTTGAAAATGCAAATGAGCGCCGGTTGAATTGCCGGAATGACCAACTTGCCCCAAAATCTGTCCTCTTTTTATATTCTCACCAACGGAAACTTTAATGGAATTTTTCTTAATATGTGCAAAAAAAGCATATACGCCATTTTCACACTCCATGATAATGTAGTTTCCCACAAATGAATGTAATCCTTTTTTCTCAAGGTTGCCAAAAAAGGCATTTTTAAGCACAACAAACAAATCGGATACAAGATGCACTGGATTTCTTTCTTTCAGTCCATCTTTACATTCTATTATCTTACCTTCGCAAGGAGCATATATCTCTCTTCCCCAGCAATAATTTTTTTCCAATGGAACTCCAAATATTAAATACCGCAATAAACTTGCATCGAAAAAATGCATCCCTTTTTTATCCCAATTTACCTGTAAGAAATCAAAAGCGTATCTCTGCCCTAATTGGTCTGAACCGTGGCTTGGTATTTTTGTTCCTGGAGTATGCGGTGCCATCCATTCCCCTCTCAAAGGGAACTCTACTGAAACAGCATTATCAAATTCATTGCTCATTTTAATTTGTTTTTCATCTAAGCCAATCGGGCCACAATCATTCCAAAGTATTTCATCAATCTCTTCGTACAAGTCTTTTGTTTTGGTTTTATGAAGCAATACTCTAAAATCCTTCACGAAATCCGCAATGCAAGTTTGGTCAGTTTGAAACCTGAATTTAACAAAATGGTCTTCGTGAGTTCCTCCAACTTGTCCACGAATACTCAATCCTCCATGCGGTTCAAGTTCAAATTCTACAAATGCGTCAGAATCATTGTCATCAAGTATGGTTTTTCCATTTAATGTCAAGTTCATTTCAGACAAATCACAACACATTTTTTCCAATTGGTCTCGCCTAACACAAAAATGCGAAGTTCCACTAAATTTGTCTGACAAAACTGTCAAGTTAAAAGTGAAGCTGATTTGAACTAAATATCTTGTCGCAAACGAAAGTCGTTCCGTTTCCGTATTCGTTTTTAGTTCAATTATGTCGTTAATCTCTATCATTCAACTGTGCTTTTGGTGTCCACAAGTAGCATATAACGCCCCGCGGCTTGGCGCAAGTGCCATTGTTTGTCCAAATGTTTTTGCTTTATATTCATATTTATGTTTATTTAAGGTCATTTATTTCTCCAAACCAATTTACTTTTTTTATCACTATCGGTTGTTTTTGCGGCTTTTGAAAAAATTCATTGAGTCTTGTTATAATTGATTTTCGTTTCGGCTCTTCTTTTGGTTTTACTGTCGCTGAAAAAATCGAATCTGGATTGTCTTTATGATATTCAACCGATTTTAAAATTTTATCGCCTTGCAACTCGTATTCAATAACGATATTACCACAAACAAACTCTTTAATGTAGTCAAGTGCTGAAATACAAGTCAATTGATTTCGCCTTTGCAGATTTTTCTCATTTTCGTGATAATATGTCGCAAAATGCCTGTGGTCAAACTCTGAGGAAACAGTTATCTCTGTATCGTCAATGTCAAATCGCAGTTTCCCAAAAATTTCAGACGAGGATTTGATTGAAAAGCAAAAATTGTCGGGATAAACAACATCTTTCTCAATTTCAATTTTATCCGAAAAGTTGGGGAACGTTTTCCGAAAGAGTCGAAAAAACTCCTTTTGCAAGTTATTCAATTTCGTCTCTATTTTTCGGTGATAACTCATTATTTCGTTTAGTGCTTCTTTCTTTTAATTTTCTTGTATACTTTAACCGCAGCACTCTCGCCCGCTTGCGCCAAACCGCTTGTTAAGGGCAGTGCATTTTGTTATTTATTTCTATTATTTTGTCTATTTGTTTTACTGCTTTTTCAAACCGCTGTTCCCAATTACCGCTGATTTCAACAAGGTCAATGCTGTGTTGTTTCAAAATTTCTCGGTGCGACAAGTCTAATAAATTTCTGTCGGTTTCGCTGAGTCGCGTTCCGTCTTGCACATATTCCACGTCATTATTGAGGTAAAGATACAAATTCGCTCTGTTGGAATTGAAAATTTGCTCATCTACTTTGAGTTCTCTGCCGAAAGCAAAGTTTGAATAGGACTTTGTCACGTGAATATCTGTGTCTATGACAATAAGAGGCGATATTCCTAAAATTGCATTATCAATTCGTTTAGCGTGTTCGGAAGCAATAAGTGTTAGATCGTCAAACGAGAAGAAATTGGAGTCTGCAACAATATCTCTACCTGCTTCTTGAACCAAAGTGCATTTGTAATGTCGAGCAAGTTTTTCGGATAATGTTGTTTTTCCTGTACTTTCAGTTCCCAAGATAACAACTTTAATGGCAAAGTCCGGTTTTACACTGTTCGGTAAAAGATTCCAATAAGCAAACAAGTTTTTGCGAATGGTGGTAGCCGAAATCGGAAAAAGTTGTCGGGGAATATCAAAGACGATATGTTTTATCCCCATAAACGAGGCAACATAGTCGCCGTATTTTTCCGAAGTAATTAATAAGTCGTAATCGGGAAAAAGCATTTTGAATTTTTCAGCCCATTTTTTTGAAACTTCTCTGGAAGATACAGAGGTATTAGGAAGTTCACTTTCTAAATAATTGAAGGTTTTTACCTCAATATTATTGCAATGTGTAAAGTTTTTCTCAATCCAGCCTTTTCTGATATATTCGGAAATAGATTCTTTGTCGCTGCAACAAATCAATACGGTTAAAAAATCACATTGGTTCGATGCAAAATTTATCATTGCCTCGTGTCCTTTGTGAAAGGGTAGAAATTTTCCAAAAACAAACGCTTTAACCATTGCTCAATTGCTTTTTTCAGTTAATGTACCATAATTGTGGTTTCTTGTCGTTCGTCCGTCGCACTTTCCCCCGCTTGCGGCTAACGAGGAGGCGGTGCATTTTTCTCTGTCATTTTTCATTGATTAATTTGTCAATTTTGTTTAACAGTCGAAAACCAACATAACGTTGTTTTTCCGACACTCTAACTCCGTTCAATATTTCAGGAAAGTGTCGGCGAAAATAACAATCCCAATAACTGCCAACACGCGAACGTGTCCGATTATAAAATTCTGGATTTTGCTGAACAAATGAAACCAGATTTGGTTTGTTGAGTATTTCAAAGTTGTTCTCTATGTCATTCAAAATTTCGATTACATATTCGCCGATTATTTTCACAATGTAAGGAACTGTCCAATTGTTACTTGAGCCAACAATATTTTGAACGGCTTTTTGGCGAATAAATCCGTTATTGTGGCGCGAAAAGATACAATTCAAAATCTCTTGCTCTTTCTGCGTAAATTTTGAATTCGTAAGAGAATATGGCGGGCTGTAATAAATTCGCTGCGGAATTTCAAGTTTTTCCTGCCCAATCATAACTGTTTCAAATCCGATCGTTGAGTGCTTTGTTTCAATAGCAAATTTTGCCAGCAAAGAATTTACTTCTCCGCGAATTTCTACGGGAAACGCTTTTTGTATTACTTCAAGTTCAGCCATTGTTTTCTATAATTCTGTCTTTAACCGCTACACTGTCTCGCCCCGCTATCTCGCCAAGCCGCTTGTTAAGCGCTGGTATTCTTACCATTTGTCGCGCGTTGTTATTCACAATTTATCGCCTGCATAAAACTTTTCACCAGCAATACGTCACCGCCTGCCCCGTAATCCCCACCCCCAAAAAGTTTAACACACTCCTCCAATAAATACTCTGACGGCAACATGGTCGACTTCTCGAATCCTGCTTTCATATATGATTTTATTGCTCTTTTGTTCTTGACTGAAGGGCGCATTAACAACCTGTCTATTCCCATAGTCTCATTCAGATAATTTCCAAGCGCAATAAGCGCATCTGAACCAAAACCTTTGCCACAGTTTGCTTCACAGTTCATCCATATATCAAGTTCAGACAGTCCCCGTTTCAAATGAAATGAAGAGTAACTGACAAATCCGACAGGCGCGTTATCAACCAAGATAACATATCCTCTGCCCTTTTCGGGCTGTGTTCCGTCAAAAAAATAATCGGCGTAACCGCTGTCACTATCGAAAAACTCTTCTGCGGTCTCAATCGGGGTTTCAGGATAATCAGGTAATCCTGAGTGGCATTTTGTTGTTTCGGAGTGAAAACACCAGTTGTACACATTCTCTCGGTCGGATAAAACTGCCGGGGTTAATTCTACTATTTTTCCTTTGATAATCATTTTGTTTGTCGAATTCTTGCCGATTGTTGCTAACTCACAAGTGCGGTAAAAATACTAGCAACGCTATTACAACCGCTACAACAGCACAAATCAACACTCCTCCGGCAGCAATATCCTTTACTAATCCGGCCTGCAGACGATGCTCCGGCGAAACTATATCCACCAATTTTTCAATAGCGGTATTGATTGCTTCGGCACTCCAAACCATACCAATAGCTACACAAATACCCAGCCATTCGTAACGGCTCAAACCCGTCAACAGTCCCGCTGTAATCACTACCACCGTAGCCAACAGATGCACCTTTGCGTTCTGCTCACGTTTCATCAATTCGTATATACCACGCCCGGCATACACAAAGCTTTTTACAAACTTCTTAATATCCAAGGTTTTCACCATTTATTGTTGCCCAGCTACCGTTTGTCTATCCCGTCATAATCGACTGTCAGGTTCCCCCGCTTGCGCCAAACAGCATGTTATGTGCCGTATATTTCACTCTCTATTCTTTATTTTATGACCCAGTAGCCATTCCGTTTTCCGTTGTGGCGTTCTAGCAAATTCTTTTGTTGCAGGTTACTCGTAATGGTTTTTACTGTCCGTTCTGATTTTTTTATGTGTACTGCAATTTCTTTTTGTGTTGCTTTCGGATTATCTTTTAGGAATTCTAATACGAAATGTTCTTCCAAAGTGCAGTTCAAAGTGCAAATATTGCTCTTTGAAAGTTTGTTTTCTTCGTTTTTTGCACTTTGAAAATTCTGTTCATCTCTCCAATCTACCAATAATTCTCTGTTTTTGAGAATATTATTTTCGTTTAGCAACAAGTTGCCAAAGAAACGCATTAAATAATCT
>Ga0123353_10000202_pt1 | contig 75847 bp, 50 predicted proteins | sample TergutLab28metaG_3_FD_92763 | JGI IMG/M metagenome (GOLD analysis project Ga0123353, IMG submission 92763) | Labiotermes labralis P3 segment gut microbial communities from Petit-Saut dam, French Guiana - Lab288 P3 | ecosystem: Host-associated > Arthropoda: Insects > Digestive system > Gut ... | reverse complement strand
GCTTTTCCCCGATAACGTTCTTGTTATAAAGCCCCGACTTAACATTGATTTTGATACAACAAAATGTTATGGTTTATCGTAGATTATTTATATTAGGCGGTGTTAAAATGAGTTATAAAATGCGAATGAGAGCGGGAGCAATTATTATACATGAGGATAAAATCCTTATAAACAAATTCGGTGATGGGATATACTATAACATTCCCGGCGGTGGAATCGAAAAAGATGAAAACGCCCGAACGGCAGTTGAGAGGGAAGTCTTTGAGGAAACAAGTTTACGCGTTATTGCAAAAGAGCTTGTTTTTACATTAGAATCCGTGCCGCATGAAAAACAAACAGGCGAAAATGACGAGCATAGTATGGGTGTCTTCTTCAAATGCGTGCTTGTAAATGAAGCAGATGCGAAAAGTATGTCCTTGAATGGATTATTGCCTGATAAAAACCCTATAAATCCTTCATTAACGGCAACAGCAATATGGTTTTCGATATACGATTTACCGAAAATAGAACTTGTGCCGAAGATTGCAAAGAATTTAATTGAGTATCACGAAACAGGGATTTTCGTTCCTACATTTTATACTGACCCGCGAAACTATTGAATCCGATAATAAACATTATTATGTGCTGCCCGTCAAGCAGGGCGGCAGGGCGGGGGGATGTTCCATAAGCCGCGCCTACGCAATCGGACGATTAACGGCGAACGCGAAGGTTATGTGGCTCCGTTTGGCTCGCTTGCGAGACGAACGGAGCCACTTCCTGAGCGGAGCCGTTCATCGCCCGATTGCGTTCAGCGCGGCGTTGGAACTTCCGCCCACCCTGCCGCCCGGGGCAACACAAACAAGACAACCCTTCGATTCGTATACCCGTATTATCTACCGATCTTCCCTAAAATAATTCAACCCCAAGTTCGCCGGTACATTGTATTCCCTGTTCGGGCGGATACTCGTGAAAACCAGCACCAATATCGTGGCGATGTACGGCAGCGTGTCATATATCTGCATGGGTATACCCAGCGGCAGGTAAAAACGCATAACCGTAAGCGCGCCGAACACCAACGACCCCACAACCGCGCGGCTCGGGCTCCACGTGGCGAAGATAACGAGCGCGACGCTGATCCAACCAAAACCCTGCACCGCGTTGTGTACCCATATGCCCGAAGTTGTGACCATGATGATATACATACCCCCAATCCCGCAAATACCGCCGCCGATACAGGTAGCGGCATATTTATATTTGGAAACGGGGATACCGGCGGAATCGGCCGAGGCGGGATTTTCGCCCACGGCGCGCAGGTTCAGACCCACGCGGGTATATTTGAAAAAAACCGCAAGTGTAACAGCCGCCGCTATGCCCAAGTATACGAGGATATTATAGTTGAAAAGCATGGGTCCGATGACGGGGATGTCCGAAAGTAAGGGGATGCGTATTTGCGAAAACCCTTCCTTCGCGCTTGCGCTGACGGTAAGGAAACCCGCGTTCGACCGCCGCGCGAAATGTTCGCCGAGGAAATTGCCCGCCCCGATGCCGAACAGTGTTAAGGCAAGCCCCGTGACGTTTTGCTGGGTACGGAAGGTGATAACGAGTACGCTGTATATAAACGCGCCCAATGCCCCCGCGAGGAACGCAAACGAAACCGCGACGATAACCGCGACGCCGGGTGTTAGGTGTACGCCGATCCCCATCTCCAGCAGAAAAACGGAAACCAAACCGGAAAGCGCACCCATAAACATCATGCCCTCCACCCCAAGGTTAAGGTTGCCGGATTTTTCCGTCAAAATCTCGCCCAACGTACCGAACAATAAAGGCGTACCGGCCAGCACCGCCGCGTTAAAAAAATTAATGAAGGTATCCATGACGGGTTACGCCCCCTTTCTGTTATATATCACGCGGTATTGCACGAAGAATTCGCACGCCAGCATCGAAAACAGGATAATACCGATCAAAACGGACGCGATGGTCGCGGGGATCGAAAATATCGTCTGTATACGGACCGCGCCGCGCTCGAGTATGGCAATGCCCGCCGCCGCCGGCACCATGATTATCGGATTGAGCCGCGCCAACCACGCCACGATGATAGCCGTAAAGCCTACGCCCCCCGCGGTCGTTTCGTTAAGCGTAAAGTCCGCCCCCGAAACCTGCCAAAAACCCACAAGCCCCGCAATCGCGCCGGAGAAGAGCATCGTACGCATGATAATGCGTTTGACGTTCATACCCGCGTAACGCGCGGTATTTTCACTTTCGCCCACGACGGTGAGCTGATATCCCTGTTTACTTTTCGCTAAGTAAAAATATACCAGCCCCGTCAACACAAAGACCATGATCCAGCCGATATGTATGCCGCCCACCTGCGGCAAACGCGCGGCAACGGGGAACATATCAATGATGGGATGCAGTTCCCCCTCCCTGCGCCACGACGGTACGCTTTGCAAATATACGATAACCCCCAATGCCACATAGTTGAGCATCAGGGTAAACAACGTTTCGTTCGTGCCCCACTTGGCACGGAAGAAGGCGGGGAGCAGTCCCCATAACCCTCCCGCAGCCGCGGCCGCCAACCCCATTACGATGAGCAGCATAAATCGGGGCATATGGGCGGCATGGAACAACGCGAAATACGTAGCGGCGATCCCCCCGACCAGTATCTGCCCCTCCGCGCCGATATTCCAAAAACGCATCTTAAACGCCAAACCCACCGCCAACGCCGCGCCCAACAGCGGCACGAAAATCCGTACCGTTTGGTTAAAGCCGATGCGCCCGCCGAACGCCGCGTTTATCATTTCGGAATAAACGGCCAATGGGTTGTGCCCGAGCGATACGATGATGAGGGCGCCGATTAATAATGCCGCCAGCAACCCCCCCGCGCGTATCAACCATGCCTGCATGCCGGGGATCGTCTTACGCCGTGCGATGCGCAGCGTCGTCATGCGTTTACGCTCCGTTTATCATCCTCACGGAATTGCGCCATCAACAAGCCGATCTCCTCCTTGCTTGTCGCCGCGGCGTCCACCGTGCCGCTCACCTTACCGCCGCACAGTACCATGATACGGTCGGACAACTCGAGCAGGACGTCCAAGTCCTCGCCGATAAAAAGGACGGCGACGCCCTTGCGTTTCTGCTCATTTAATAAATCGTAAATCGTATGGGAGGAATGGATATCCAAACCCCGTGCGGGGTACGCCACGATCAATACCTTCGGTACGGATGCGATTTCACGGCCGAGCAACACCTTCTGCACGTTACCCCCGGAGAGGCGGCGTACGACGGTATGCACGCCCGGCGTTGCGATCTTCAGCTTATCGATCAAGCGCTGCGCCAAGTTCCTTGAAAATTTACGGTCGGCAATAGGCCCTTTGTTACGCTTGTAATGGCGCAGCAGCACGTTGTCGGTCATGTCCATACCCGCCACCAGCCCCATACCCAGCCGATCCTCCGGCACAAACGCCATCGATATCCCCAACTCGCCTATCTCCTGCGGGGATTTGCCCAGGATGGGTATGGCTTCCGGCGGTTTGCCCAACGTTTCATTGTTGGGGAAAAACGTCACCGAGCCGTTTTCGGCCTTGCATAAACCCGCCAATGCTTCGCAGAGCTCTTTTTGCCCGCTGCCCGACACGCCTGCAACGCCCAATATTTCCCCCGATTGTAAGGTAAAGCTGACGTTTTGCAACGGGCGGACCCCATCGGGTGTCCTGACGCTCAAGTTATCCACCGCCAACCGCCGTTGCTTGTTTTCAACGTACGGGCGGGTAATGCTCAGGTTTACGGCTTGGCCGACCATCATTTCCGTCAATTTATTCTTATCCGCTTCCGAGGTGGTTATGGACCCGGTCGATAAGCCCTTACGCAGGACATGGACGCGGTCCGAAAGGGCCAATACCTCGTGGAGCTTGTGCGTGATGATGACGATGGCTTTGCCGTCGTTACGCATGTTACGTAATGTGGCGAACAGGCGCTCCGATTCCTGCGGGGTTAGGACCGCGGTCGGCTCGTCCAATATAAGGATATCCGCCCCGCGGTACAGGACCTTCATGATCTCCACCGTTTGTTTTTCACTGACGGACATGTCGTACACTTTTTTTTCGGGGTCCAAACGGAAGCCGTAGCGTTTGGTTATTTCGGCGATTTGCCGCGCCGAATTTTTACGGTCGAGGATCGCCTTGCCCGGCAAACCCAACAGGATGTTATCCGTGGCGGACAGCACATCCACCAGCTTAAAGTGTTGGTGCACCATACCGATGCCCAAATCGAACGCATCCTTGGGCGAGCGTATATTTGCTTTTTTACCGTCCACTTCTATGTAACCGCTGTCCGGAAAATAAATGCCGGACAGCATATTCATCAATGTCGTTTTACCGCTGCCGTTTTCCCCCATGAGGGCGAGGATTTCGCCGCGGCGTAATTCGAAGTCCACCTTATCGACGGCGACTACACGGTCGAAGGTCTTCGTCAGCTCACGGGTGATAACGGCGGGCTTGTCCATGTTAGTCGAGCACGGTGATGCCGCGTACGATATGCGCCCATGAAGGAGCGGAAATCGGCTCCCGCCATTGCTCGCCGTCGGCCAAAATCCGTACGCCGTCCGCGCCGTAGATCGGGCCGGTAAAGATGTTCCATCCGCCGCGCAAACGCGCTTCGGCTTCGGCGATCGCTTCAGCCGTGCCGGGTACGACGGTTGCCGGGTTAAGGTCGGATAAGAGAACCATGCCTTCGTTCAGGCCGTACAGTACGTCGGTACGTACGCTGCCCGGGCCGTTTTCTACGAGGGTGCGCACGGCGTAGGTCAGGTACACGCTCCAGTCAAACATGGGCGCGACCAAAAACGCGTCGGGGGCTTCGTTGCGCATGTCGTTGTTGTAACCCACGCTCCATACGCCCGCGCTTTGCGCGACGGTTTGGGTGGTGGGGGAGTCGGCATGCTGGCCGAGGACGTCCGCGCCGCGGTCGATCAACGCCTGCGCGATTTGACCTTCAACGGTGGGGTCGTTCCAGGCGTTAAGGTACATGACGTACATGCGTACGTCGGGGTTGACGGACTGCGCGCCCAAGAAGAACGCCGTATAACCCGTGATGACTTCGGGGTTGGGCCACGCGGCCACAAAACCCAGTATATTCGATTCGGTGCGTAATCCCGCGGCTACGCCGGAGAGGAAACGCCCTTGCGACATGTTACCGAAATAGTTGTGGTAGTTGGGGAGATTGGCTTCAACGGCTAGGTTACCCGTGGCGTGGAAGAAGTGTACGTCGGGGTATTGTCTTGCGGCTTCCAGCATGGGCGCCCCGAAGGCGAAGGAAGTGCCGAAGATCATGTCCGCGCCCCACTCGATGGCTTCCTCAATGGAAGTCGTTACGGCTGCGCCGGGGGTAATGTTCCAAAAATTGAGGACTTGCCTTTCGCTGATACCCAGTGCGGCCATCATGTCCGTCGTGCCGCGGTGCTGGCGATATGTGTAGCCCCTGTCCGCTTGGTCCCCAACATGTATGAAAGCCAGACGGACATTTTCTAATGTCAAGTCTGGCTCTCGGTCGTCGGACCCTCTTTGGCCGCATGCCGCGAGAAGGAACACGCAGGCAAGCAACGCTACGATTGTGGAAAGTAATGCCCTGTTCTTGTGCATCGTAACCACCCCTTATAGGTTTTTGACGGGTACGGCAATCGCGAAGTAATTGGCTGAGACCCGTTCTGCGGCAAGTATAAGTAGCATAATTTTTAACGTCAATTGACCGTAGTCCTATATTTATTTGACAACTTATGGGAATGTATTGGCAATATTACCGTAATTACGACAAAATCCCAACGGATTATTATGCATAACGGAAAAGATGATTTTTTTGTGAAAAAGGGTATTGCAACACGCGGACAAACATGATAAAGTTCCGCCGTTTGGGGAGCGGTGTGCCGACGGCACGTTTGCGGCCCCGGGCGTCAAATTCCGTGTAAAACCGTTTGGAGGCGCGTACATGAAGCCCTTGCCCCATGGCGAACGACTGTTCGCCAAGCGAGAACGAACATTATCGAAACACCCATACCCAATAAAATAATCCGGCATTGTATCATTTACCTTTGATATAATCGCCGGATTTTTTTATACAAAATAAGAGGAGGCTGTAAAATGAAAAATGCAATCATGCGCTGGTGGGACCCGACAGGCATAGCGCAAACCGCACACCGCGGGGAAAGCGCCGCATCGCTCATCGTTAAAGGCTTGCAATCGATGCTGGTCATGTTCGGCGCGACGATCATCGTACCCCTTACGTTGGGCATGAGCCCGCAGGTGACGCTCTTCGGCATGGGTATCGGCACATGGCTTTTCCTGCTGCTGACCAAAGGCAAGTCCCCCATGACGATGGGCTCCAGCTTCGCTTTCATGATCGGTGTGCTGGGCGTAATCGACCCGAACGGGCCGCTTGCGCACGTAGCGGAGCATAACGAACGCCTCCAATACGCGCTGGGCGGTATCGTCATCGCGGGTGCGGTATATTTGGTTTTCTCTTTATTGGTTAAGTGGATCGGCGCCAACCGTTTCATGCATGTGCTGCCCCACGCGGTAACCGGACCTACGGTCGTACTTATCGGCGTAACCCTTGCGCCCCACGCCGTCAACCAATTCGCCACCAGTTGGATTTTAGGGCCTTTGACCCTGATCATCATCATCGTCGTAATGATATTCGCGCGCGGCAAAGCGAAGGCTTTCCCCATCCTCATCGGTTTGGCGGGCGCGTACTTCGTCGCCGTTATGATGAACCTTGCCGGATCGCTGGAAGCGACCAACGGCGCGTACATCAACTTCTACGCGTTGCGTGATGCGGATATATTCGGTTTGCCGCCCTTCATGGCACCCAAGTTCGCCCTCGTACCCATTCTGATGATGGCGCCCTTCGCCCTCGCCACCGTGGCCGAAAACATCGCCGACCACGTTATCGTCGGGCAGGAAATGGGTGAGGACCTCGTACGCAATAAACCGGGCTTGAGCCGTACACTCTTCGCCGACGGCATCCAGTCCATGGCGGTAGCCGCTTTCGGCACACCCATGAACACGACCTACTCCGAAAACGTGGGCCTTCTGATCATCACGAAGGTTTTCTCTTCCATAGTAGTGGCCATCGGCGCGGGCTTCGCGGTGCTCTTGGGCCTTTCCCCGGCGTTCGCGGAAGTCGTACGCTCCATCCCGGTATCGATCATCGGCGGCGCGTCCATCATGCTCTACGGTATGATCGCCTCCATCGGTATGCGTAACGTAAAGGAACACGTAAACCTCAACATCGAAAAATACCTGATCATCATGTCGGTTATGCTCGTAGTAGGTATCGGTATGCGCTTCGGCAACATCATCCGTGTGGAAATCGCCGAAACCGCCATCCGCCTCGACCGTATGAACCTGCCCGTAGCCATCATCCTCGGCGTAATCCTCAACGCGGTACTGCCGAACAAATACTACGGCGGCAAGACGGTTGAAGGGGAACAGAAATAAATAAAAATACCCCATAAATAAAAACACCCCTTTCGGGGAACAAAAAATTTGCCGGATGCGCCATAAAACCGCATTCGGCAAATTTTATTTTATACCGTGTTACCGTACTTCGATCGTATGGTCTCCTCGGTTTTCTGCTTCCCCCACAACCCAGCCCTCCGCACCGCTTTCCCTTAAAGCGGCGAGCAGGGGTTTTTTTGTTTCCCGCGGTACGCTCAGCAACAGCCCGCCCGAGGTTTGCGGGTCATTTAATATGATCCGGATGAGATCGGGTATGTTGTGCGCGAAGGCGATGTCGTTTATCAGGTATTCGGCGTTGCGTTTTGCCCCGCCGGGTACGACGCCCTTTTTCGCCAGGTCGCGGACTTGGTCAAACAAGGGTATGGCGGCGTGGTCGATGACGAACGTTACGCCGCTTGCTTTCGCCATTTCGCAAGCATGGCCCAAGAAACCAAAGCCCGTGATATCGGTACAGGCATGTACGGTAAACTTCGCCGCCGCGTCGCGGGCGTATTTGTTAAGGGTAGCCATGGAGGTGATCGCTTGTTCAAATTGGGACGGGGTTATTTTGTCCTGTTTGGCCGCCGTGGCGAGGATGCCGTTACCCAGCGGTTTGGTGAGGATTAATATATCACCGGGTTTCGCCCCGGCGTTGGTCCACAGCTTATCGGGGTCGGCAAACGCGCTTACGCACAGGCCGTATTTGGGTTCGGCGTCCTCCACGGAATGACCGCCCGCGATGATTGCGCCCGCTTCGCGCACCTTGTCCGCGCCCCCCGCGAGGATGGCCGCCACTTCGGCGGGGGTCAGGCAAGCGGGTACGCAAAAGATATTCAACGCCACCGCGGGTATCGCCCCCATGGCATAGATATCAGACAAGGCATTCGCCGCCGCTATCTGCCCGTAAGCAAACGGGTCGTCCACGATCGGCGGGAAGAAATCCAGCGTTTGTATCAATGCGAGGCCGTCCCGCAAGCGATATACGCAGGCATCGTCCGACGTATCGTACCCCACCAGCAGCGCGGGGTCGATGTTCTTGGGCAGCGCTTTAAGCATTTCCGACAGGGCACCCGGCCCCAGCTTGGCCGCTCAACCCGCTTTGGCGGACATATGAGATAAACGCGGACGCGTGGGTTCAGCCATGGTTATCGTTTTCCTTTCGAATATCAAATCTTCCAGTCTTCAATGGTTAAGTTATTGACCCGTTGAAATTCGCGGGTGTTGTTCGTAACGAGGATAAGGTTCAATGATTTGGCATGAGCGGCAATCAACATATCCAATTCGCCTATCAGTTGGTTTTTGCGCTTTAGTTCCGCACGGATTTTACCGTAACAATCACTTGCTGCAGCCGTATAATCCATAACAGGCACACCGATTAGAAAATCAGCAAGATGCACGGTTATTTCTTGCGGCATTTTGCTGTTATAGACACCAAAATATAATTCCGAAACCGTAATGGACGAAATGGTTATGCCTTTACTTCTTTTGGCTTTGAACTGCGCCACAACACGGGGTAGGTTCTTCATCAAAAATATACAGGTGTTGGTATCCATCATATAAGTCATAATTCAACCCTTTTTGCATTGGGTACACTTTCCGTACGCGCCGCTTCAATGGATTCAAAAAATTCATCGGGAAATTTTCCGAGGCTGTCGAAAAAAATTTCATCGGCATTATCTTTGGAAAAAAGGACGACCATTTTGCCCAGTTTGCTGATACCGACTTCTGTACCCGTAAATCTAAACTCCTTCGGTAAGCGTACCGCTTGGCTTTTGCCGCTCGCGAATATTTTCGCCGTTTGCATGGATACCACCTCCCCGTTGGTATATACCCGGGTAGCTATTTTGTCAAGTGTGTTTTTTTGGGGAATGTTTTTGCGATGTTTAATTTTCGCGTTACATGCCCGGGGGTGATGTGTAATGCCCCTTCCTGCGCTCTGTGAAAGTCGCTTCGTCAGGTGCATTACACATCACCCCCGGGCTGCAGCGTGCGGATTTTTTAATAAAAAATACTTATTCATTGTTTTTTAAACGAAAAACCGCAGCATTGTGCCGCGGCTCTGGAGAAACAAATGATTATATTTGTTTTAATTACGGATAAACACCGTCCATGGCGTGCCTGTTCCCGTGCTTGGGGCGGCGCTTCCCCGGTTATTAACGAACAGGTAGTCAACGCCGCCGATGGTGCGGATTTCGTAACCCCGTCCGCCGATGGAATTGTTTGTCCATGTATTGCCGAAACCATTAACGTTGGTCGCGGAAACCCTTCCATTACAAAAGAAAGCAAGCTGATGAAGGATTTCACCCCGGCGTCGCAGAATGTCTTGCGCCCAAGTTGTAACGTTATGACGGTTATTTTCGGTGAAAGCATTGAGCGACTGTAAGGTACTAAGTCTGTCCCATCTGCCGATTAAAGCGGGATCCGATACGTCCGTTGCCGCCATAACGATATTAACCATGTAATGACGCCTGTTGCCGGGGTATTCATTACACTCTCCAATATCGATATGCAAAGCCGTACTGTCATCGGGCCATGTAACGATTATCACTTCCCCCAAGGTGGTCGGCATAAATTGCGCGCTGCTGTTTGACCATGGAAATCTGCTTAGGTCAAGCGTATTTTGCACATCGACAAATTGCCAATGGAAGGTACCAATGTCTGTTTCTGCCGTATGTTCGTTTGTTTGTACAACGTAGTCGGTATCTAATATTTTTTTAATTTGGGTTTGGTTATTATTATGCATACAATATTCAAACATTACCCATTCATGCCATCGGCGCTCGAATTCATTACGGGTGATGCCTAACAACCTTCGGTAATATCCTCCGTGACGGCGATTTAATTCAATGACGGTATCAAATCCCCAAGTATCGCTGATAAAAGCCACCATTGAAGCTCCCAAAAGGTAATAAACACCCCCGCCATCGTAAAACTCTTGTTTGTTTATCGGCTCCATTTCATTTAACGAAGGAATGCCGGCGCCATAAATGATTTCCCGCATTAAATGGATAACTCCCGGGTGGCCGCGCCAGTTGCCATAACCATACATTAAAAAATCAGCGGTTCCCTCCACAACCCAATAAAGCAAATCACTGTTGTCACGCGCGTCCCAGTCCTCTGTTTGAAAATACATCGGATTCAAATAAAGTTGATATACGTGTGCCAATTCATGGACAAGGGTTGCTTCCGTTACTTCAAGTATCGGACCGGAACCATGTGGTCTGGAATGTACGATGGCATGTGTTCCCCCTGCACCGGCATTTAACGTGCCGACGTAGTTATTGTCGTTATCGGGATGCCAAAAACCAAATTCCTGTTGATAATGCGGACGATAAAAATACCAAACATGTACTTTTTGAGATAATTCAAAACCGAACAATTCAATAAATTCTTGGTATGCTTCTTCAAGAACCTTTGCTTGGTACGGCAGCCAAACGGCAAGAGCGGGTATACTGTAAAACGCGAAGTTTTCGCTTTCATATTGGCGCGTCATGCCATAACGTGTCAAGGAATCCACATGATTTTCAAAACACCAGCTCGCACCCGGCTTTCCCGTAAAGATGTGCGTCGATTGTTGGTTCGATGAAGCATAAACATTCATCCCAAACCCCAACACCATTACCATAACGATAAAAATACCTATCAGTTTCTTCATTCTCATTCCCTCCATCTGCTTAAAGGTAAAAGTACACGCTTACGATCCAAACCGATGTTAGCACAAATAATTGCGCGATACATACTGCTCGCAGCATAGTAAATTAGCGGATTCGTATTATGCCTTCGGAGAGGATGAACCCGACGCCGGGAATTTCCAAATCAATGCCGAAATGGATATCCCGGAGCCTTTCGAATGAATCGTTTAATATAAATACGAATTCCCCCATTCCGTTTTCCACGGACACTAAACCCGCAAACACGCTTGTGGAGGGGTGGGCGGGTATCATCCCTTCGGGGGTCAGCTTGTCGAACCATATATCACGCTCATAATGCAGCCGCACCCTTACCGGGTGGATACCGTCGGGAATGCCGTAAACATGCAGGGGGAAGTAAATGCGCCCGGGCGCGTTAATATACGGGGGCGAAGGATCGCCCACGTTTATATGGGGCATCCCCACCGCGATGTGCGTGACGAAGGTATGGCTGACCGAGGGATTTGAAGCGGAGGTAGCCGTTATACGGATAAACCGCTCCGTCACGTCGTTGCCGACATAGAGCAGGGTCGCCGACATAATCCCTTCGAGGCAAACAGCGGAATGCGTACGGTCGTCGTGTGCCAAACCCTCCACCGTCCATATCACGGGCTCCTCCGTGGGGCAAAGGAATTGACCGTTACGGTCATGCAGGTATACGACCATGTCGCCTTTCCCGCCGGGGGCCAAAGTCGCCGCGCTGTGAAACGTTGAAAGGTAAGCAACACGGGAAGGCGTATACAAAACGATGGATAAAACCGCAAGCCCTATGCAAACCGCAGCGGCAGCCATTCCGATGTACCGGTTTATGGGGGAGGGCGAAAGCCGTTTTTTTAGTTGTTTTACGTTCCTATATCGTTTGTTCGCGTCGATGGCTGTACAGCGCAGAGCCACCCGCTTTAGGTGCGTATCGGTTATCCGCCGCGGGTCGTACGTATTGGTCAGCAGAACCGTCAGCAATACGCCCAGCGCGTAGACATCCGCTCGATGATCGCTTTGGGCGAAGCCGTATTGCTCCGGCGGAGCGTAGGGTTTGGTACCGACCACTTCGGTATCCCTTACTTCGTCCTTCTTGTATTCGCGGGCGATGTCGAAGTCCAATAATTTAACGCGCCCGTCACGCATTCGGATTACATTGGCGGGCGTAATGTCACGGTGGATGATGGGCGTGGGTTGGCTGTGCAGGTACGCCAAGGCGTCGCACAATTGATACAGGATATGCAAGGCTTCCCCCTTGCCGAGCGCGCCCGTGTCAGCCAATATTTCCTTTAATGTCTTACCTTCTATGTACTCTTCGATGATGTAAAAGGAATCCTCAAGCGGCACCGCTTCGAGGATACGCGGCATATTGATGTGCGCCAGCTTCGCCAAATTTTCATAAAGAGGGAATTTGTACGCCTTGGCGAAAACTTTAAGGACGTACGGGATGCCCCTTTCGTCCTTGATTAGATACAACGTTTTATCGTCGCAGGCGGCGAGCTTTTCGATGACCGTATATCCCGCTAATTCCATTTTTACCCTCCGCGTGATATAGTCGGTTTGAGGTGAGCGTATGCATAAGAAAACCGACGAGCTGGATTTCGAGTTGAAGCGTTCCCGCAACATCCATCATTACATAAAAACGAACGAGGACGAATTCGACGATAAAAATTTTTACGGCCTTTTAAAGACGTTCATCGCCGAAAGCGGAAAAACCAAGGCGAAGATCATCGCCGACGCGTTCGTCAGCGTGCCCTACTTCTATGACCTGCTTCGGGGTGAAAAACGCCCCGCGCGGGATATCGTCGTCAAGCTGTCCTTCGGACTGAGCCTTTCGTTGGAAAACTGCGAACGGTTGTTAAAAACCGCGGGGTACGGCGGCTTCTACGTACGCCACAAAAAGGACGCCATCCTAAAATTTGCGATCGAAAATAATTTCAACCTTACGGATACCGATGAATTGTTGGGTAAACACGGGTTTTCGATAATGTAGGATTATTTTTCACCTTTCCCGCGACCAAGCCCTTTGCGCCGTTTTCCTTTGGAACGGTCGCGGAGGGTTTTTGCATTAAACGTATTATATAAACTATCGCAAACGAAGTCACGTATGTTATAGTAAGGTTAATGAGTTGCATCACTAACTCACATACGTTGCGCAGCGAGGTGAGGATAACGATGAACGACAGCCAACCGGTATTTATGCAAATCATGGAGATCATTGAGGGCGACATCGTGAGGGGCGTGTACGAGGCGGACGACATGATTATTTCCACGACGCAGATTTCAAAGGTGTATACCGTCAACCCGACGACGGCGGTCAAAGCGATCGGCAAGCTGGCTGACGCTGGTATTTTGTATAAGAAAAGAGGGATCGGCATGTGCTTGGCGCCCGGCGCGCGCGAAAGGATAACCGAACGCCGAAGGAACGCGTTTTTTAACGAAAGACTCGGCGCGTTAATAAAGGAAGCGGAAACGCTCAACATCTCCATGGACGAATTGGTCCGTGCGATAAAAAATAAAGGGGTAAGCGAACATGATTGAATTCAGGAACGTAACCAAGCAATACAAGGACGTGGCGGCCGTTGACCGCGTTTCGATAAGGATCAACAAAAACGGCATCTATTGTTTGCTCGGGCGTAACGGCGCGGGCAAGACGACTTTTATGAAGCTCATCGCGGGCCATATCGGCGCAAGCGGCGGGGAAATTATTGTAAACGGCAAGACCGTTTCCACAAGCCGTATGCCGGAGTGCGTCAACTTTATCGAGAGCGGGTCGGCGCAGTTTAACATGAAGGTATCCGACCTGATCGATACCGCCGCCGCGTTACAGGACGGCTTCGACCGCGACTTCGCAAGGGAAATGACGGAACGCTTCGAGTTGAAGCTGAACAAAAGATTTAAGCAGCTTTCCTTCGGTATGAAAACGATGCTTACAACCATCATCACCCTGTCGAACAATTCGAAGGTGATTTTGCTGGACGAACCGACCCTCGGCTTCGACGCGATCATGCGCGACCAGTTTAACACGCTCCTTGTGGAAAGCTACGAAAAGAACCCGCGCATCATCATCGTATCCACCCATCTGATCGACGAAATCGCGAAGGTAACGGAACGCCTCATCATCATTAACAACGGCAAAATCCTGATGGAAGCGGGCATCGAAGAAATCGACGAAAACGCTTATACGCTGACGGGGCCGACGAACCTCGTGTCGCCGCTGTTGAGCTCCGTCAACTGCATGGGTACGACGACGATAGGCAGCGTAATGGCGGCGTATGTGTACGGCGAACGGCTCACCCTGCCGCAGGGCGTTTCGACCGAGCGCATGTCGTTGCAGGATTTCTTCATACGCTTGGTAGGAGGTAAGGGAAATGTTAAATAAATCGCTCGTCGTCGCCAAGACGAATTTCCGTAACTTAAAACTCGCGTATATCATCACGGCCATCGTTTTGGGATGTATGTTGATACAGGACGCGGTGTTCTTGATCCTGCATTATTCGGGCGTCTATTCTCAATGGGACGGTACGTCGGTCAGCATCGGAAACTATCTGTTCCTGCTTCCGATATTGGCCGCGGTCTTTATCCCCCTCCTTAATTTTAGAAAGATGATGAACCTCGGCGCGAAACGCACGGACTTCTTCGTCGGTTGTTTGGTCAACCATTTGGTGATAGCCGCCGTTATATCGCTTGCGAGCATCATTATGTTTTTGACGTATGATACGTTTATGGTTTCGGTAATCAATACGGGCGGCACGCTGGACGTGGTGCATTGGTTCGGCTGGATAGAGAACGGAGCCGTAATCGCTTTCTTCCAACAATTCGCGTTTTTGTTCCTGCTCGCGTCGGTACTGCATACGCTTTCCGCCGCGCAGGATAAATGGTACGGCTGGGTGGCGGATGTGCTGATCGTCGCAATCATCGCCGTGTTTATACCCATCGCGCCCTTACGCGCGGCGTTGGTATGGTTCTTTAACCTGATCATCTTCCACCCCAACGCGTTTGCGCAAATCGCCGCGTGCCTTGGGCTGGGCCTTGCGGTTTACACGCTTAACGTCCTTTTATTCGCGAGGAAGGCGATATAAAATGTGATAAAATGTTGCAACATATATACAGTGCTGAAGGCACTTTTGGGAGCGATTCTTATGAGCATGATTTCTACCATGTCGGTATCCGCGCAAAATCCTTATCTGCCCTTGTGGGAGCATTTGCCGGACGGCGAACCCCGGGTGTTTGAAGACCCGGACAACCCCGGACGGTATCGGATATATATAATCGGCTCTCACGACGTACGTTTTGACAGTTACTGCGGATCGGATATCCGCATTTGGTCAGCCCCGGTGGAAGACCTTTCCGATTGGCGGGACCACGGGCCGGTATTTACCTTCCGCGACCCGTTGACAGATTTGTGGGACGTGATGTACGCCCCCGACTTGGTAGAGGTGAACCGCCGCGACGGTACCCGATCCTATTATTTATTCCCGCACAGCCGAGGCCCGGGGCGGGAAGGTATGGTGGCGAAAAGCGACCGCCCCGACGGTTCCTTCACCCCGATTAATGTTACCCCCGAGGGGCGGCTCCATGACGGCAGTTTATTGGGCTTCGACCCAAGCGTCTACATCGAGCAGATTGACGACCCCGCCGACCCCGATTACGAAATCGGCTTCCGTGCTTTTGCCTACTGGGGTTTCCAACGCGCCAACGCCGCCCAACTGGACCAAAATACCATGTACACCCTACGCCCGGGGACGGAGGTTATCAATCATTTTATACCCGCAGGCCATTCCTACGGGAACATACGCGACCCGCAGGGTACGGTGTATCCCCATATATTCCCCGACGAGAATTTGACCCGTTTTAATTACTTCGAAGCCTTTTCCATACGGCGTGCGGGCAATAAGTATGTGATTGTGTTCAGTGGATTTTCCGGCCCGGATTACGGGCTTGGCAGCACTAATTCCACCCTGCGCTACATGTTCGGCGACAGCCCGCTGGGCCCTTGGCGCGCGGGCGGCGTTCTGGTGGATTCCCGAGCGCCGGTGTTGAATCGGGACGGTTCCGCCCTGCGCACTTCCGGTTCCGCTCACAACACCCACGGCGGTTTGGAACAAATAAACGGCCAATGGTATGTGTTTTATCACCGGGCACCGCGGGGGTTTGGTTACTCGCGGCAAGCCATGGTTGCCCCCGTTCACATAGAATGGGATAAAAAATCGGTGGCGGACGGCGGACGCGTAACCATCCGTGCTTATGACCCCTTCGCGAAAAACCTTATACGGACGGCCCGTGCCGCTGACAACCATGAATACACCGGGGCTCAAGTGACGTCGGAGGGTTTCCGAATATTCGGATTGGACCCCTTCCGTTATTATTCGGCGGGCATCGCAAGTTTTTTCTCCCACCCCCAAACCTTACAAGACGCATGGGATATTTGGGATAACCACCAACCCGTCGTCGGCGTATCCGACGGGCATATCGTGGGTTTCCATCATTTCGGCTTCGGCGGTTCGGCCCAAACCGAACGCGGCTTGCCGCCCTTTGAAGGTACCCAACCGGGAGATAACACACGCTTTAACCTGTACATTACGCCCCGTACCGCTAACGCGTTTACGATACATGTATGGCTGGACGGCCCTTGGGATACGGAAGCATGGGGCGGACAACCCATCGGCGTTATAGAAGTCCCCGCCGATTCCCCTCAGGAGACAACGCGGTTTTCCGTTGACGTGGCGCAGCATGTGGAGCATTTAAACCAAAAAAACGCCGTTTTTATCGCGGCGGACGGGGGTTTAGGCACGTTATTTGATTTTATCGGGTTGGGTTTCAGCTCGGATTCCCGTGAGATTGTACGCCCCGTCCCCCCCGCCGTGGATATTTTCGTGGACGGCGAACCCCTTGTTTTGCCCGCCCATCCCTTGCGTTCCACAGCCGTCAACGGGATTACCGGTTATGACATTTACGAAGTGGTAATAACGGTGCCGCCGCATGTGACGGACGCACCCGTGCTGACCGCCTCCGCCAACGACCCCTCGGTGGGAATCTCCATTACCCAAATCGACTCCCCCCACGGCACCGCGTCGGTGGCTTTCGATTACAACGGTATGGTAAAAACCTACCGCGTGGTGTTCGACCCGTGAGTCTCCCGAACGGACCCGCTACGCCGGTGCTGTTAAGCGCGGCGGGAGCGGCGGTTTATTTCCTGCGTAAAAAAATAATCGGGAGGGATCATCATGACAGGTCGGCCTTTTCAATCAAATGTCTTTTAAGGATAGCGATAACAGGGTTGATTAGGATAAAAATAACCAAAAACGAATAATATACACCCACCAATGATACGGGCAATACGATAAAGAACATGGAAACTTCATTATACAAGGATTGATTAATCCCATATAAATTACTTCTTCCGTAATGTGACATGAATGGTATTAACGTAATTAAAAAGGACAAAACACCTGCGCAAAGCACGTTTTTCTTTAACAGAGTAAACAGGTTTAAAGCATTTTCAATTTCGGGTTTACTGATATCGCCTTTTTGGTTAAAGGCGATTTTTATTCCCGTGCGAAAGGTATTGCCTTTTCCGTATATAACAATCGTACCCGTTATTGCGACAGCAATTATTATTAACGAAGGCCCGTCAATAAAGTTATCCACAATTAAACTGACGTTTAAATCCCCGTTTACAAGCTGCAGTAAAATTAATCCGGCGGTTAAAATAACAATACCCAATATTAATCTCATAAAATTTTTCCTTCCCGTTTTTATTTATTATGAAATCGCTTAAATCCTTCTTATCTTTCTCTTGCCGATTATTTTTAATAAAACACCTGCCAATATCATGTACAGTCCCGTGTTGAACATAATGTGCGTTACGGTGACTTGACCGGTTTTCGGCATAGGCATTTCAGGCATTTCGGAATCTTCTTCCTCCGACGAATCCCATGCTCCCAAAGGAACATCCCAATCATCAAAGAACCAAAAATCGTCATCATCCCAGTACCATTCACCTAACGGAACGTCTATATCATCAAATTCGATGAAATATATAAACCCGTCGTCATCCATCATAGGCATCAGCTGACTTCCCGAATAATTCGGCACCGGCGGAACACCGGGGTCAGTGCCGCCCGGAGTATACGGGTCAGGCTGTAATCCCTCGAAATTCATACCCGGAAAATCTTCCGGTGTTAAACCTTCCGGAAAATATATATTGGCGGTAGGTACATCCGGATCTTCAAGCTCCACCAAAGGCTCCGGTGTCGGCGTCGGCGTTTCTTCGGGGTCGGGTGTTACCTCGGGATCAGGCGTTTCCTCGGGATCGGTTGTTTCTTCGGGATCAGGTGTTTCCTCGGGATCCGGTGTTACTTCGGGGTCCGGTGTCGGTGTCGGCGTTACTTCGGCAGCCGGTATCGGCGTCGGTATAATCGGTTCGTTATATTGGTTTGTGAAAATTCTGCTTCCCATTTCACCGACAATAACCGCGGTTGCAATACCGTTGCCGTTATCCGTTACGGAAACTTGAATCCAGTATATGCTTGAATCATATGTCCAGTTGCCGTCGCTTTGGTCTTCTTCCGTAATCATAAAATAATACGGTCTGTTCGACACGGCCAAATTATTTATATTAATCGCAAATGTACCGGAGTCTGTCATAACCGCGGAGCCGGTCAACCCGTCGGATACGGTATTATTCGTACCCATTGACGTCGTTTGGACTGCGTTAAACGTAAACGGCGGGAAGGCGGGAGGCGTGTCGCCGGTTATACGTTTTTCCAACGGTATACTTACGGACGCGAGGCCCGGTTCGGGGGCATACCGATTTTCAAAGACCGGGCTGCCGATGATTTCCGTTTCAGCCGTCCCGTCTCCCAAATCCGTAACATTAATCTGTACCCAATAAGCACCGCTGTCATGCTTCCATCCGGTTAAACTGTCTTCATCTTCCGTAACCATGAAGTAATATATACCCTCAGTCAATCCGCCGATGCCGATGGCAAAGGGTTTCGTTTGCTCATTCGTTACTTTAACTGTTCCCGTGCCTCTCTTACCGTCCGCAACTTCAACACGGCTGTTCATGGATTCCACTTGAACGGCGTTAAACGTAAAGGTTACCGCGGCACCGGAATATATACCCGTAATGTTCTTTGTGCCCGTGATGTTGGCTGATGTAACCGCTTCATCCATACGGTAGAAATTCGTAAAGTCGGGACTGCCGCTAGCTCCCGTGATGTCGGCGCTTGTCGTACCGTCGCCGTTATCGGTTACCGTAACTTGCACCCAATATTTATGACCGTCACACGTCCAGTTTGCATCATCTTGATTAACCTCGGTTACCATAAAGAAGTACGGGCTGTTTACCATGGACAGATTAGATACAGTGATTGAATATTGCCCTTCGCCGTATACAGTATCCGTTCCGCCAAGTCCCGAAACGGCGGCTTCGCTGCCCATCGCGCCTACTTGAACCGCATTGAATGTAAACGGTAAGTCGGGACCGCTGTACGGGCCTTCAATAATCTTTCTGCCCGAAATGACAACCGACGCGTTGTCATAAACCGCGTATGTGTTCGTAAAATCAACACCGTTACCGAGGATAACCGCTTTAGCACCGTTTCCTCCGTTAGGTGCCGCGCCGTCCCAACCGGACAAAGGCACTTCATCGTCCGTGATTTCAATGTCATCCCCGTTGTTGTTTATATCGTATGTTAAATAATCACCGTTTTCATCATCCGGTTCGGGTTCATCATTTTCGTCCCCGTTATCGGACGGTTCGTCCTCGTCTTCGTTATCTGACGGTTCGTCTTCGTCCTCAATATCTGACGGTTCGTCTTCGTCCTCGCCATTTGACAGTTCATCGCCGCTGAATGCAACGCCGCCGTTAATGCCGTAGCCGTTTTCCGTTACTATGACTTCCACCCAGTGAACATTCGTGTCATATATCCATCCGTTTCCGCTGTTGTTGACTTCCGTTATCCTGAAATAGTATGTGCCGCTCGTCAGCCCGTTAATGCTGATGGCATACGGTTTCGAAGTCTCTTTTGACACCGTAATGGTGCCTGTACCGCTTCTACCGCTGATTACGTTATCGCTGTACATTCCGTCAACTTCGTCAGCCCTGAACGTGAAGGTCCTCGGGGCGCCCGAATACGTACCGTTAATAATTTTATTACCCGTGATTATTGCCGTCGTTACCTCCGGTACACGTTCATAATAATTGATAAAGTCAGGGCTTCCGCTCACCCCGGTAATAGTCGCCGAGGAAGTACCGTTGTTGTTGTCGGTAACGGTGACTTGTACCCAATATTTATGGTCATCGTATATCCAGCCGTATCCGCTTTTGTCAACCTCCGTTATCATAAAGAAGTATGTGCCTACGGTCAGATTATCAAACTCAATCGCATACATACCCGCGCCGTTTACGGTGTCCGAACCCCTCAAACCGGAAGCGACTTCACTTGTGCTGCCCATCGAAACCACTTGAACCGCGTTAAATTCAAACGGTATCGGAGGGCCTGTATACAAGCCGTTGACGGTTTTGTTGCCCGTAAGTGTAATTGACGCGTTGCTTACCGTATAGTTATTTGAAAAGGTTAAATGGTTTCCTGTTATAACCGCCGTCGCCGTGCTGTTCCCGTTGTCCGTAACGGCAATCTGCACCCAATACGCGTTTCTGTCATACGTCCATCCGCCGCCGTTTTCGGGGCTTTCCTCGGTAACCCTGAAATAATACATACCCGCGGTCAAACCCGCGATGTTTACGGCGAATGCGTTTGCGTTGCCGAACGCCGCCGATACGGTACCCGTGCCGCTTTTTCCGTCCGGAATCAATTCATGGCTGTTCATCGCGGTTACCTGCACCGCGTTAAACTTAAACGTTCTCGGCATACCGGAATATGAACCGGTGATAATTTTATTACCCATTATAACGGCCGTCGTGATTCCTTCATCGTATCTGTAATAATTATTGAAATCGGGGCTTCCGCTTTCACCTGCTATCGCTGCCGCGGCGGTACCGTTCCCGTTATCCGTTACATTAACCTGTACCCAATATTTGTGGTTGTCGTATGTCCATCCGGACTCGCTTTGGTCCCGCTCCGTTACCATGAAATAATACGGACTTTCCGCCGCGGTCAGATTGTTTATTACAATGCTGTAGCGACCTTCGCCGTACACGGTGTCCGTACCGCTCAAACCGAAGGGAATTTCCGTTTCGCTGCCCATATCGTCCACTTGGACCGCGTTAAAGATAAACGGTATATCGGGGCCCGTATAACCGCCCTCGATGAATTTTTCACCCGAAATAACAATGAAAGTGCTGCTCGGTTCGTAGATATTCGTAAAGTAAATGCCGTTGCCTTTAACTTCCGCCGCAGCGGTGCTGTCACCGTTGTCCGTAACGGTAATTTCTACCCAGTAAGCGTTTTTATCGGAAATCCATCCGTCACCGCTTCCGTTATTTTCCGTTACTTTGAAATAATACGTACCCTCGGTCAGATCGTTAATGGTTATCGCGAAATCCTCCGAGTTTTCACGCGTAACCGAAACGGTTCCCGTTTCGATTATGCCTTCGTGAACCAAATCATCGCTGCCCATTCCTTCTACTTGCTCCGCTGTGAACGTAAAGGTTATCCGTGGACCCAAATACGTACCTTCAATAAATTTTGTACCTTGTATCGCGACCGATGTCACACCCGGAACATATTCATAATAATTCGTAAAGTCGGGGCTTCCGCTTTCCCCCGTGATATTTGCGGAAGCGGTTCCGTCGCCGTTGTCCGTAACATCGATCTGCACCCAGTATCTGTGGTTGTCATATAACCATCCAAGCCCGCTTTGGTCCGCTTCCCTTATAAGAAAATAATACGGACTGTTTTCGACGCTTAAATTGTCAATATTAATAGCGTATCTGCCTTCTCCGTAAACGGTATCGTTAGCGCTTAAACCGGGGGAAACACGATTTTCGCTGCCCATTCCGTCCACTTGTTCCGCGTAGAAGTGGAACGGCACCGCGGGACCTGTGTATATTCCTTCGATAATCTTGTTACCCTCAATGCTGACCGACGCGAAGCCGGGTTTCAATATTTGTTTATCGAATGTGTTGGTTACCGTCACGACGAATGTGTTCATCCTGTCGATTTCCACCACATTTTGGATGGAGTACGACACGTCCACAAAATCCTTATATACTTTTCCGTCCGTAACCTCTTCAACGCGATAATAATGCCCCGCCGCGAACAGGTTGGTTAATACGGCCGGATTATTTGCGCTGAAAGGGATGTTGGTTGTATAAAGGCTGCCGACAGCCTCTGTTACGGTATAATGGACAGCGTTGTTTTCCCCTTCACAAACCCTTGTCGGGCAAGTGGTGTGTTCACACCTGAGATGCCCGATATTTTTATAAGTTCCGTCCGCTTCGGGAATGGCATTTCCGTCTTCGTCCGCTTTGAATATCAGGTAGTTCCCGTCCGTTGAGTCCCAAACCCTCGCTATGAATTCGTAATCTTCGTCTACTTTCCATGAACCCCAATCGCCGTCAAGCTCTTTGCGGATTTCTATATTTCCGACGCTGTGCTTATAATCGTTGGTTACGGTCACAATCAGCTGTTCATTTTTTGTCAGTATTTCCGCGTTGGTAGCGGAATAAGACACCATCCAATAATTAGAATCGACAGGTACCTCCGCCCTGACTTCTTCTATCCTGTATCCGAAACCCTCCGGCAGATTCGTTAATACCGCGGGGTCGTTGACGCTTAAGGGAATTTCGGTTATGGCTGTGCCGCCGTAATCGCCGTCAACAAACTTATACGCGCCGTTCGGTTCGGGCACTGAGCTGAACGAAAGATATCTATTATTACTGATATCCCACGCTTTTATATAAAACACCGAATTATCGTCTATATCCCAATCTTCGGGGTATCCCGTCAGCCCTTTCATAACCTTAATCTGCCCGTCGTTGGTTGTGCGCCATTTGTTTTCGAAAACCACTTCCGCAATCCCGTCCGCGTTTACCGAAATGGTCGTTGAATTGCTCGGGTTATCGGAGCCGTTGATTGTGGTTATATAAGCGTCGTTTACTTTTTCAATTATTTGGTATTGACCGGGCTTGAGACCGCTGATGGTCGCGGCAATGCCGTTTTTTAGCGTAAACGTGCCTTGGGAACCGTTAAGGATCGAGCCGCCGTTCGATATTATTTTTCCGTCCTCGCTTCTGAACGTTATGTTGTTTTCGTCAATGGGCACGGGAATCATTAAAGGCATACTCAGTATTTGGAACTCAAAGTCCACCGCAAACTCAACGTACTCCACGGTTTCAAGACCCTGCCCGTGGAAATAAACGGCGACCCATCCATCCCTCGGTACGGGGCAGTCGATAGTCACGGTAGAGCCCGTATACGGGTGCGACGTCAGCGGGTTCAGATTAGTTTGCGGAATCCTGGTCCATGCCAAAACATCCCACTTCTTGGCGTTTGCTGACCAGTTAAGTATCGTAAACTTTATCCTGTCCCTGCCGTCTTCCTCTATTATCTGTATATTTGCCGTTCCGACTTTTTTCTTCCCGTTTCCGTGGATTATATCAAAGTCAATACCGTCGGGCATCGCCTTAACTTCCTCCACATAAACCTGCGCGTAATTAAAATCGTTGTTCCCGCCTGTCGGCGTTAACCCCATCGTCACGGAGTCGGCTCTGGTGATGATTTGTTCCGTTCTTTCGTTTATCAGTTGTTGACCGTCCGCGCAAAATTCCCTCTTCAGCACTTCGACAGAACCGGTAGCGACATCAAACGGACGCGGTATAAAACGAACGTCAAGAAGGTCATTGCTGCCGGCGACAACCTTCATATCCCTACCGTACAGCACGACCATTTGACGCTGCTGCATTTTGGAGTCGGTAATTTCCTCGGTTCTTTCGGCATCGCTGTAACCGGTGCCCTTGATAAAAACAATGCCGGCAACATCATAGGGGCCAAGCCCGTTCTGCTTTTTCGCGTTATACCTGTTGATATAATAGTCACGATTAGCGAGCAGGTGGTTTAGAAGATTATTGTATTCTTTGGTCCACCAACTGCTGTGTCCTTCCACCCGCACGGTGTTTTTACCCGCAAAAAAGTCCCTGATATAAGGAGCATCGTCTGCTTCAATCAACAAATTCCACAAAACGACTTGGGCAATCGCTTTGCCGTGTTCGCCGAAAAACCCGCCGTACCGTTCGTGTAAAAAATCAAACACCGCTATGATATAAGTCACTTGATAAGAATCGAAGCCGTGGTTGGTAAAGTCAATTTCATAAATACCGCTTGTGGAAAGCGCACCCAAGTCCGCGCAAAATGAGAGCATATCCCCTTCCGGCATTTTTGTCATAAACCTTTGGGTAGCCAATGTCATGCCATCGGACCCGGCGTAGCTGATGTGTACCAAACAGTGATAACATTCCGCCGGATTTTCGCAATATTTACAATCCTCACAATCCGGATCCCAATCACAAAAGCCGCAATATATCTTACATGCTTCAAGGCTGCTTTCATCGTAAGCAATTAAAGCAACATATGCCGACTGACCGCCGCCGACCCATTGCACCGTGTAGTCATGGCTGTTTTGGTTGCTTTGGTTGTTTTGTGCCGCTGCCGCAGGGTTGACGAAGTGGGATTGCCTCATTGTGTTAATGACCGTACCGCTCCCGTCAACATAGACATACAAGGGTTCGATACCGCCGCCCGATTCAACCACCGCGTGCCAGCCGGGGTTGTCGGGGATGTAGAACACAATCTCGCCGCTCGCGTCAGGCAAAACGCCGGATTGAACCGCGTCCCCGATAAAACTGCCGTAAGTGTCAACAACATAAAGCGAATACTCCGGCGGAAGGTCAGCCGCTACAATTTCGTTATATGTAACCGTTCCCCCGAATACCAACAGCAGCGAAAGCAGTACGCTTAAAGCCCGCTTCGGCAGGCTGTTCCGACTTTGATTTTTTGTTTTCACAATATAACCCCCTTGCTTGACCATGAAACCTTTTAAAAAACCCTGCAAATAACCCATGAAACATTTATAGCACAACAACTCAGCGCGTATCATACGAAAATAAAATATATTTTTACGGAATTTATGTGCGCAAAAGTATACTTTTGTGTGTATTACGTATTTTCGCGGTATATTGACTTTCCATAAAAAACCACTGTATTATATTGGTGAGAAGGTGTTTTTTATGCCTTGTGTACAGTACATAAATACCTAAAAAAGAGGCAAATTCAACAAAAAGGGGCGTGGTACCCCCCTCATAACCGATCCGTTTAAAACCAGCGATATTTTTGTTTATTTTCTATATAACCGTAGACATGATGTCAATCGTTAAGGTAACGGAGGTGTTTTTTGTGTTTAATTCTTCTAAAACCCAAAAAGGGTACGGTTTCATCAGAAAGTCGGGCATGTTTATGGTGGTTGCGGCCTTATTTACCGTAATTGCCTTGGGGTTCCTACCCACGCGGTACGTGATTGACGCGGGGTATACCGAACCGGAGCTCATCTTGTTTACATCGGAATTCGCCTACCGTAACAACGATCCCGTTAACAGCTACGATGCGTTGGGTATGGATCGGGACCATACGGTTTCCTCGCGTTTTGACAATTACGCGTTCCTGGACGCCCGTTTTGTCATCAGGCCCGGCCTTCCGGGACAGCAGATACAAGGGCATCCGCTCCTCGCCTTTTGTATGAATTATAATCTGCTGCCCCCACATGACAACCACGTCCACCGCGCGGACCTCCCTTGGGGCCCCAACCATTACGCCACTTCCTTGGCTGTCGCGTTGGCCAGCTCCGGGTACGGGGCGATGCTTGAACTTGCGGAATTTAACCGCATGTTCGGTGTCAACGTCACGGAGGAAATGCGGCTGGTCATTATGACCGGGTTTGTATGGTCCTTCGAGGACGCCATGCGGCTCGCCCTTGACCCGACCTATACCGCGGCCGTCCGATTTGACCCCGCCAACCGAAGTACATGGCATCTCGTCACCGACATCGAAAGGTGGGAGCCCCGCAATATCGGGTTTGTCAAGGACCGCTTGCTGGGAGACCCCCGTGACCCGGACGGCGCATACCTGAGCGGCGATATCGGTACTTTACCCCTTGATTTTTATACCAAGGTAGCCGAAAGGCTCTTGGAAATGACCCAAGAATACGTACACACCTCGGCTTCCCCGTCGGGCATATCCGGTTTGCAAGCCATTTATAACCCGGAAACCAAAGCCCTGTCCGTCAGCCGCACGGGTTACTTAAACAACCGAACCGAAAACCTCCTGCTGACCGTAACCGCAGGCACCGATGTTTCCGTGTACATCAACGGTACCTCGGCAGCCCACAGGGTCAACAACATTACCAACGGCGTTTCCTTCGCTCCCGGTGCCGAGTTGTATATCTTTGGGGTGGGGGAGGTCAGCGTCAGGATCGAGGAACCCGCCAATTACCTGACCTTGGCCAACGGAAGCATTCGCGGCCATGTGCTGAGGAACCTCCACAACACCTCAACCACGGAGTTCCAACCCATTATCACCGGTTACGCCCAATTCGGCGCCCCCTTCCTGAGCTTTTCGCTGGAATCCAACGTGCGTAAGGTCCTTACCACGCCGGAATTCTACAAAGCCGTCGTAGGCGAACTGCCCACCGGAACCGTGTTGAACCAAACCTTCGTGTTTAACATCGATAAAGTGGACGTCAACGGGAACGTATTCCTTACGGGCTCCTCCGGCTATTTTAACGCCACCCGTACCGTAGGGGGGACCGTTGCCGCCAATGTCCCGATGAACTGGACGGCGGACGGGGCAGACGGAACGAACGCCAACCCCTACTTAAGCAACGCGGTAACCTTCGAACTGGATTTACCGGCCGGGGTGCATTACTTCCGCATACGTGAAACCATCCCCGCCTCTCCCGTGCCGAACGCCGGATGGATAACGGACACCGTTCCCCGTTTTATGCGGGTGGAAGTGTTTAACGGCGATACACCGACCGAATTTTGGTTTAAGCACGGCAGCATAACTACCGGCGATTGGATTCCTCTCCTGCCTCCGGTGAATGACGAAGAGAACGACGAAGACAACGATGAAGACAATGACGAAGACGAAGATGATGACAACGACATTGACGACACTGACAGCGACAACAATGACGCCGTGATATTCGCGGGTGCGGACAGCCGCTTCCGCCGGATAACCAACGGTTACCGTCCCCTGACCATCAGCGTGCCCGTTACGTTTAACAAGGTCGTACAAGGGACTTGGCCCGCCGATCATAATCTGGCGGTTGCGTCCTTCAGCTTCCGGTACGCGAAGCTGAACAATACCACCAACGCCATGTCAGTCAGCTGGGTAACCGCCGCAACCCCCGCGACCGTTAATACCCTAACCGGGCAATCCGCCAATTACGGCGGCTTTACGCTTACCGGTCTCGGCATAGGGACCCACAGATACCTCGTGGAGGAAAACATCCCCACCGCCATTAACAACCCCGCCACCAACGGACGCGGATGGAGCTTTGACCGTTACAGAATACTTGAAATCGTCGTCAGCGAAGATTCCAACCGCCCCGTCACGGCCAACGCCTCCGGGGTTATGCAATACGCGCTCAAATACGAAATTACCTGGACCGCGCATACCCTAACCGGCAACAACCTTGTCGCGGGAATAAATTTGGGCGGTTTATATCCCGATAATATCATCCCCGGCAATTCCACCTTTGCCAACACCTATATCAACATCCCCTCCGTCAACGTCGAATATACCAAAAAAGTAATCGGTGAGGGTGCCTCCCCGGGAGCCACGTTCGAATTCCAATACCGTCAATTCGACCACCAAACCGGCGCACAGATAGGCGCTATCGTCCCCATTAACCCCATTACGGTAGCTACGGACCCCGAACACGGGACTATCTTCGGTCAGCAGTCCTTCTCCTTGCCGATCGGCACAACCGCCGGGGTATTTTATTATTTGGTGGAGGAACTAGTACCCGCTCCCATCCCCGATGGTTGGGTTTATGACCGTTATCGGGTACTGCGGGTTACCGTCGCGCCGAATTTGAGCGACAGCGGCGGTATCATTGATTACTTGAAAGCGACGGCGGAATGGATTGACTATGACTTACAGCCGCTCATAACGACCGGATTGGTTGCCCATGGCTTCGCCGTCTCAACCGAAGCGGATAAGGCAGGTAACTTCGTCAACACCAACGACAACGTTTCCTACGCCGTGATTGTCAACAAAACCGTTTTGGGGGTGGAACCTGCGGATTTACCGTCCGTCGGGCGCACCTTCGACTTTGACCTCCGCCGTATCCGACAAGACGGCACTTCATGGACGGCATACCGCGGGGACGACGTATGGAGCGATATCCATACCGAAAGTTTTTCCATCACCGTGGAGGTTAACGGGGACGGGAGCCTCAGCGGGTTTACCCCCCTGCGTTTCGGCATCGCCCAATCCGATGAACCTTATTTTTACCTCGTGCGTGAAAGGCTGCCCGCAGGCACACCTCCCGGCGGTTGGACTTATGACCGCTACCGCGTATTGATGATTACCCCCACCCCCGACGGGGTTGAACCCGCCGAGCATGAATGGATATCCGTTGACTTGGCGGACATTCCCTTGGCGCAGGAGGACCCGAGGTTTAATGACCTGTATCCCGACGGTAAAACCCCGGATAACGATACCTTCGTCAACTTCTACGACAGCATCACCGTCGTTTTGAATTACAGCAAACAGGTACTGGGTTCCTCCGCGGCCCATACGTGGAACTTCATGGGGCACCGTTTATTAAAAAACGAAGACGGTACCTTTACCGGAGCGGGCGCGTGGTTTGACCTTGCCTCCATCGATACGTGGGGTGATGACGAAGTCATGCACGCGGTGCCTGACGCAAGGCATGAGCTGACCTTCTACGAACCCGGGGATTATTATTTCCTGTTGTGGGAAACCAACCCCCTGCCCGATGACCAGCCATGGCATTACGACCGCTTCCGTGTGCTCCATATCGACGTTATACAGCACGGCGGCGGCTTCCCTTACGGTGTGGGTAAACTGATGACCCATCCCCTGACGGACCCCGACGACCCGGAACAGCCCGGCAACCCCGTTGCTTTTATATCCGTTAACCTGGCGGAGATCGGCGGGCTGTCGGCAGCACCGGGGGGGCTGGACCCTCCTTTTGATAATATATTGGAACTCTACAGGGCCGAAGGGACCCGTCCCGCCGGATGGACCCCGCCTACGGGAACCTTCGTTAACCGCTCCCTTGTCGGTGGCCCGGGCTACGGCCCCGTGCTTTACAAGCATGTGTTCGGCACCCAAAGCCACGAAATCAACTACAGCACCCGTTATTACTTCCAAATGCAGCAAATCGCCAGACCCGAACCGGGCGCGGCCTTTGCTCCCGTAGCCGACACCCTCCGCGACATCGGCAACATGATGCCCAGCGACGAGGTGCCGAGGCGCTGGATCGGAGTACCCCTCTCCGGGGTGCCGACGGCGGACGGCACGTATTATTTCCTGGTGGAGGAAAAATTGTCGGCAACCGGACAGGAAGCCAACGGCTGGACGTATGACCGCTTCCGTGTGATGCAGGTCGTCGTAAGCGGCGGGACGCAAACCGTTTCATGGATATCCGTCCCCATAAGCGATGTCAGCTCCATGTTGCTGCCCGCGGACATCGCGTACTACGACCGCTTCCGCGGCGGGCACCTCCCCGCAAGCAACGAATACGAAAACGCCTACCGCAGGGTCAGCACCCAAATCGAATTCTTTAAGGAAATCGCCCCCAACAACAATCTTTCCGGAAATTTCGCGTTTAACGTCTACGCCCTGGACGCGACGGAAGATAACGGGGTATGGAGCTTTACCCGCCAAGGTACCCCCATCGAAAACACCAACGCCACCCAAATCATCCAAAAAATAGCGGGTCAGCGGACGCCGAGCGCGTTAATCAACTTCACCTTCTTTGAGCCGGGCGAGCACTTCTTCCTCATTGAAGAAACCGTGCCCGAACCACCGGCGGACGGTTGGACTTATGACCGCTTCAGGATTGCCAAAATCACCGTGACCGAGGACGGGGAAATCGTCCAAAACAAAAACGCCTCCAACTCCTACGGTCTTCAAGAATTAAACGCCTCCGTTGCCTACGCGGCTCCGAAGGCGGACGCGGCGGGGAATGTTATCCTTAGCGGCATCACATTCGCAGCCGACGGCCTTGTCTTTGCCCCCGACAACAACGTATTCGTCAACCGCTTTGACAGCGTTACGGCCACGTTTACTTATTATAAGGAAATCGCCGGGGCCGGAGCGGCATCCCATACCGTACGTTCCTACCGCTTTAACGTGTTTCCCATCGACGGTGACCCGGGTGCCTTTACCGTAAGCCCAACGGCGGTGTTGAATTCGAGTGCCTCCCTGTCCCCCAACGCCGTAGGGGAAAGCGGCAGGGAAAACCACAGCTTCAACGTCACCTTCTACCAACCCGGCTCGTATTATTTCTTAATCGAAGAGGAAGTACCGATCACGGGCATCCCGCCGGGCTGGGAATATGACCGTTTCAGAATCGCCAAGGTTGAAGTAACCTTCGATGAAACTACCGACAGCTTAGTCGCTTCCGCGCCCGTGTACGCCATCCCCTCCCTCAACCACGGGGGTACGGTGGTGAACTTTGCCGCATACCATGCATGGTACGCGGCGGGCAGCCCTTCCTCTTTTTCCGCCGATAATAACGTCTTCATCAACCGCTACAGCCGCATTATCGTAACCGTACCCGTAAGCAAGGAAGTACGGGGCATTGCGTCCGGCTTCGGCACCTACAACTTCGCGGTAAGGGAACTGTCACACATCGTCAGAACGGACGGCGTAATCACCGCCGCGACGCCGGGCACAATCCTACCCATTGACCTTGCGGTTAACCTGATTACCGACAAAGGTTCCGCTTCCTTTGCTATGGAATTCCAAGGGGTCGGTACCCACTATTATTTAATCGAGGAATTGGGTACCCCACCCGCGGGCTGGAGATACGACAGATACCGGGTGCTGCGGATAGCGATTAATAACGACCCAACCACCCATATACTTCGCGCCGTTGTCGAATGGTTGCCCGCCAACCTCAGCGCCTTCTTCCCCGATACGCCCCCAACCGTGGAAGGTGACGCTACCTTCGTTAATGTGTACTACGGCGCGGGCATTGACCTTGTCTACGGTAAGGAAGTACGGAGCAGAGGCACCCTCACCGCCGCCCAATTCGAAACGACCTACACCTTCAGATACATCGAATTAGAATATAATGAAGTTACGGAACAATATAACGGCATCGGTACTTGGGCGCAGGCAAACCCCTTAAAGCCTACCGCTTCCGCCGGAAACAACCCCGTTACGGGCAATATTAATATCACCTACACCGCCCCGGGGACTTACTACTATTTAATAGAAGAAACGAGTACCACCGTCGGCAACGATTGGGTGTATGACAGATACCGCTTGCTGAAAGCGGAAATCGACTACGGCGCCAACGGTATGCTGACCAAAATCAGTCAATCGTATATTTCGGCGGCCTTGGAGGATATCTTCATCAACGGAATCGGCTTAAACACCACGACCGATCTGTACACCGACATTCCGTCGGAGGATAACTTCATTAACATCTTCCTCCCGAAAACCTCCGACCCCGTCAACATCACCAAAACTGTCGTTGGGAGCGCTCCCCCCGCCATTAACTTCGCTTTCTTCCGCCACGCGCTCGTCAAAAACGACGACGATACCTTTACCGTAAACGGAACGGAAACCAAGATTACGGATATGGGCCGCAACGGGAGCCACGACTTCTCCCTTACCTTCTCCGAACCGGGTGAATATTACTTCCTGCTGGAAGAAAGGATGCCCGCGGGCAGTACGGCGGGCGGTTGGATACTCGATGCCTATCGGGTATTAAAGATCACCGTAACCACGGGAGGCGAACTGGCCCACGGTTATAACAACTTGGTTATCGCTCCCCACGAGTGGCAATCCGTTGACTTAAGCAAGGTTTACCGTAACGGCCAACCCTTGGCGGATGCCACTACCATGACCCCCGATGACGGTGCCTTTATCAACACCTACTTCCTTGGCTCCGCGACCATCAGCTTCTATAAGCTCTATCCGGTGCTGACTTCCCCGACCACAGGGCTGTCCGAACCCCCGCCGAGCAGGAGCTTTGCCTTTACCCTGCGGGAACTTAACCCCGTATCGGATACGGGCGACCTAACCGATAATCCCATTTACATGCGCGCCATGCCCGCGGACAATTCGGTGCTGGTCGCAGGAGAAGCGCGTATCCAAAACGCACGTACGGCCACCACGTCCCAAGTCAGTTACAACCTGCCCAACATGGAACGGGGGACCTATTACTTCCGTCTGACGGAAAATCCCAACGAAACCTCCGGGCCCCATTGGAACGGCTGGACCCACGACCGCGCCGTATTGTTCGTAAAGCTGACGTCCGACCCGATAACCGGGCAATTCAGCCAATACTGGTGGGACGGGGACGAATGGAAAGCCGAAGCGGATGCTCCCTTGGCGGCGAATACCGAATTCCGCCGCTTCTCAAACGCCTTCGATAATATCGAAAAAGGCAAGACCTCCTTGGCTATCGAAGGGGTAAAAGAGCTTGAAATCCTGCGCGGCAATCCCGTCAGCACCACCTTCACCTTTGATTTGGTGGAAGTGGTCGGCATACCCGGCGGGCAAACGATCGGGACGATTAACGATACCGCGGTAGCGGACGGAATTACCTCGACCGCGACCACCACGGGTACTTCCGACGGTAAGGTATTCGCCTTTGAAGCGATTACCTGGCTGCTTTTGGAGGAACACGACCAATACTTCTTCTTCAGGATAACGGAACGCGACCCCGGAGCTTCTTGGGTGATTGAACAAAACCCGGTATGGCTGAGGGTACGCGTCACCCACGAGCCAACGACCCACGCGGTCATCACCCATATATACAGGTCCGTCAACGGCGTGATGACAACCACGGAGATAAACGGGGTATATAACCCGGAAATGCTGAAATTCCTGAACACGTATGCCCCGGATGCCATTGAAGTCACCAAGGTATGGGAAGGCGCGCCGACACCTTATGAGCAGATCGTGGTGGAACTGGTTATCGACGGTATCCCCTCGGGTATCACCGAAGTGCTGGGCCCCCACGATTGGAGCGTTGTCTTTAATGACCTGGAACCGGGACGTTCCTACTCCGTCATCGAAAAAACGAATCTGACGGATTGGACGCCGACGGACGGCGATGTGTTGACCGCAATTCCCGGCGACGGGCCCATCACCGGAGCTATTACGATTACCAACCGTTATACCGCATTAGGCAGCATCGACGTGTATAAGGAATGGGTGGACGCCGACGTACCCGCAAGCGGGAACATCCGTGTCGATTTGGTCCGTATCAGACCCGATCAACTTGCGCTTACCGATCGGACGCGCGACGATTATTGGGATAACTGGGAAGCGACGGGGCAATTCCTCTTCATCGACGTTGTTAATAACGGGAACGTTACGTTTACGGGTTTGGAACCCGGATATATCTACAGTGTCATTGAGCAAGGGCCGGCAGGGTGGACTGCCTTCTACAGCCCCGACGTGGAAATCATTGCCGCGGATAACATGCACGGCAGCATCACCATAACCAATACCTTCACCCAAATACCCGATCCCCTCTTTATACCCATTTACGGGATAAAAATGGTGAACGGTGAAGTTCCCGGTCCGTACTGGGTGTTTGACTTCACCGTCAGGGACGAGGATTCAAGGATCGTATCAACCGGCAGCAATGACCAATGGGGCGTTATCTTCTTTGACCCCATCGAAATAACCGCCGCCGGAACCCATCGATTTACAGTAACGGAAAACCCGGGCGGCCGTTATCCCGCGCATTACACCGTGGAATTTGACAATATCACCCATATCATCGAAATCGAAGTCAAACGCAACGGGGACGGCTCCCTGTCATGGGTTTCCACTACCTATGCAGGGGAAGGGCCGGACGGAACGGACGAAACGGATTATGTTTTCGGCAGAGACGGAACGGCTCAATTGGATATTGGCCCGAAGATGAAATTCTTTAATACCTCCGACAGGGCCCCCCGCAGCTACGACAGCATTGAGGTTAAGCTGACCGGGCTTAAGAAGGTCAACGGGGTAGCCCCCAACAGCCTTGCGGATTATGACCCAAGCTGGGTATTCGACTTCGCCGTATACCGCTTAAACGAAGAAACCAACGAGCTCCACCCCGAACCGGAAATCATGGGTTACAGCAACGGGGCGGGTAATCTCGTCTTTGACGGGCCCATCCTCATCAACGAAGCGGGGCTTCATTACTTCATCATCCGCGAAATGCCGCCGGCGGCGGACCAACGGATTGAAGGCATGACCTATGACGAAGACGATAAATGGGTCATCATTCAAATCGATGAAGTGGAAAAAGAAATCAACGGAGAGCTTGTACTCACACTGGAGCGGACCTCCACCAACTACGACAGCGACTACGGCATCGAGTGGCCCATGATTTTTAATAATCAATATACCCCGCCGCCGCCGCCGGTCTTTGACCCCATCCAATTAATTCTGGTCGCAAACAAAACCGTCGCTGCCGAGTACGGGGTTGACGCCCCGGGAACGCTCCCGATGTTTACCTTCAACGTCACGGATATGGAAACAGCCAATCCCGTGACCGCCGGCCAAACCAACCGTACGGGTGACTTTACCTTTGCCCCCATTACCTTCACCGAACCCGGGACATACCGATTCAGGATAGAAGAGAATCGGATCAACCATCCCGAATTCATTTACGATACGGTCAAGTATTTCATAACGGTGGAAGTAACGGAAGAAAACGGCAACCTTACGTACCGTATCGATGAACTGTCAAGGGCCGACGACGTGCTGGCTCCTTTAACCGTAATCGATTACGGCACGGACGGGATCAGGTTTGTCAACACCTATACCCCCTGCGATCTGGAGGATACGTCCATCGTTATCAACGGTACCAAGGTGCTTGAAGGCAGGGATTTAAGCGAAGGGGAATTCCTCTTCCACTTGCTGGATGCCCAAGGCAGGCAGCTCGCAACAACCTCCAATGACGCGAACGGCAGCTTCAGCTTCACCCTCTATTATTCCGAGGACCGGGTCGGCACCCATAACTACCGGGTCATTGAAATAGCCACGGGGGATGCGAACATTACCTACGACAGCACCATATATGAATTGTCCGTCAATGTCTTTATCGAAGAGGACGACTTCCCGATAATGCCTCCGGTGCTTCCTCAGGCAACCCCCGATGATGATGATGACGAAGATGAAGACGCCGAAGACGCCGTAGGTAATGAAGACGAAGATGCCGACAACGATGCCGATAACGATGTCAACGCCGAAGGTGATGAAGACGGTGCTGATAACGATGCCGACGCCGAAGATGATGAAGACGAAGATACCGACGAAGATGACATCGATAACCAAAATGATGATGACGATGATGAAAACGGCGATTTTGAAATCTTTAATGAAGTTGAGGTTCCGCTGGTCGATTTTGACGGATTTTTCTTCATGCCTTCATTCCGCAGATTGATGGCTGCTTTTATTCATCATCCGAATGACGGGATCGTATTCACCAACCGTTATAATCCTCCCCCCGCGCCGACCCCCACACCGCAACCGACCCCCAGACCTTTGCCCAGGCCGAGGCCGAGACCTACCCCCATACCCATAATACCGATAACCGAAGAAGACCCGGAGCCTTCACCGGAACCTTCACCGGAACCCTCACCGACGCCGGAACCCGAAGACCCGCCGACGCCTTCACCTTCACCCGAGCCGTCACCAACTCCGGATCCCGAAGACCCGCCGACACCTTCACCTTCACCTTCACCCTCTCCGGAACCATCACCAACCCCGACGCCCGAGCCGGAACCGGAAGACCCGCCTTCACCCGAGCCTTCACCCGAGCCGGAGCCCTCACCTTCACCCGAGCCTCTGCCGACCCCCACGCCGCCGCCTTATATCATCATATTCCCGGACGGCTTTACACCTGAGAGCTACCCCCATTTTGACTTTACGGGGACCCAACCCGATCCGGATACACCCGGCGGTTCAAATCCGTATGTCCCGCCCGTCCCAACGGTGCCGGGCAATATTCTGGTGCCCATGACAGACGGCGACGAAATCTATTTTATGGAATTTGACGATATGGGTGTCCCGTTAGGAAATTGGTGCTGGGACGACGAAGATGAATGGTATTTCGAGGATTGGGATGTACCGCTGGGGGGATGGGAGCCACCCGCTTCCATCCCCAACCTCGCGATGCCGACGACCGGTGAAACCCCCGGAAACCATATATTATTCGGTGCGGGGTTATCCATGGTGCTGTTGGGTACCGCGATGAAACTCATGAAGAAGAAATACCGCAAATAAGACGAACGGGTAAACGGGATTAAAGGTATGGCGTCAATTCCGCGCCATACCTTTTTCCTTTGCCGACAGGCGATTTTCAATTAAATCACCTATAATTTCCTAGCCTTTGATAAAAAAATATGGTATACATTAACGTGAAGCGTTTGGAACAGGGGTATCCCAAATGAAAAACAATCGGATTCTTTCATATTTTATCTTTTCCCTTACCGCTTTTTTTTCGGTTGCTTATTTCGGTGCGCCCGCCGTATATCCAAACGATACCGCCCCGAACCATTTGGTCATCGCCGCCCCCAATAACGAACCCATTTCCACCAACCGATTGCTGTACGCCGCGCTTCGGTCGCTGGGGTACAGCGTCGATTTCGTCAGCCCCATCATCAGGGAGGGTTATACGCAAGCCAACGAAGGTTTTATCGACGGCCTGACCACGGGTTATCCCGATCTCCACCATACATATACCGGCCTGATACAACTCCCGATCGCCATTGAGAATACCAACGTACGCGTATTCGCGCGGGAAGGCAGCACGCTGAGCGTAAATACGTGGGCGGAGCTTGACGGTCTTACCGTAGGGATACTCGAGAACCGCACGTTTATACCGGAAAACATACCCGAAGGCGCAACGGTGATCGAGCGCCCCACCGAAAGGGCCGTACTTAACGGCTTGGAAAACGGCGATTACGACGTGGCTGTCCTTGCCGAACGCGACCACGAAAATATCGGCGAACGCTACAATATAACAATAATCGGCCAAGTACATACCTTACCCATACATATTTACCTGAATGAAAAACACGCCGCCCTCGCCCCAAGGCTCAACGGGGCGCTTGAGCGTATGTTCGCCGACGGCAGCGCAAGCCGCATCCTCTCCGACTTGGCGTTACCGGAACTAAACCCCAGGCAAACGGTTCTACATATTATTTCATCAAGCGTCGAGCTCAGCCGCGAGGATCAATTCAGCGAGGCCCTGCGTTCGCGCTTCGAGGACGACGAATCCGTCGAATGGATAACGGTGAACATCGACGCCAACCGCTTTACGCGCGGGGAGCATACCATGGCGCACATCGCATCCCTGCTCAGGGCCGATATCGTCTCCCGCAACATCGCGGCGGTGATCGTCTCGGGCGACCCCGCGTTGGAATTCCTTAAAGATTATTATTACCTGTTCTTCCGCAACACGCCGGTACTGTTCTACGGCATCAGCGAGGAATCCCACGCCACGATCGCCGAGCATTACCAACAATATAACTTTACGGGCATCGTGAAAACGATCGCCGCGTACGAAACGGTGAACGCCTTTTTGGATTTGTTCCCCGATACGTTGACGTTGTTTGTGGTCAACGATTTTACCCCCGAGGGTTTGCAATACCGCCATTCCATCGAAAGCCAATTGCGCCCCTTAGCCTCCCGCTTGAATATCTACTATAGCGAAAATATCGAAGCCCCCGCCCTTATGGAACGGATCGGCGCCCTGCCGCATAACAGTTTGGTATTGGTCGGTTCCTATTTCGTTGACGGTGCGCACCAGTATTTTTCCCTCGGCGAAACACGGCGTTTATTAGGGCGGCACGCGAATGTCCCGATCGCTTCGTTTTATTGTACGACCATCGCTTACAACGCCGTGGGCGGCCTTCATATGGATTACGTGCAATACGGCTTTATCATCGCCGATATGCTGCGGCGGATATTGGACGGCCACAACGTGGAGGATATCCCGATTATTTATGATTCCGGCGCGTTTAACCGTTGGGTGTTCGATCAAGCGCAGTTGGACGCCTTCGGCATCCGCGCGAAGGATTTACCCGTCGGCGCCGAGGTAATCAACCGCATACCCGGTATCCGCGAGGCCAATCCGCAATTCTTCTTCGCGTTGGTGTCGGCGATGGCCGTCACCGCTTTATTGATTATCGGCAGCGGCGTTTTCCTGCTGATCAACCGAAGGCACAATAAGCAAAAAGACGGCTTAAAACAAGCGCTCACGGTGGAAAAGTCATTGATGGAAATCATCTTCGATTCCGTACCGGAAATCCTGTTCGTAAAGGATTTGGACAATTTCTTCCTCCGTGTGAACAAAAAGTTCGAGGAGCATTTTGGTTGTGATGAAGGCGATATCATCGGCAAGCGCGGGTATGAGTATCCCTCCCTCGCGGCGGTCGTCCATGATTACTTGGAAACGGAGCTCACGATCGTGACCGAAAACCGCCCCATCTCCGTGGAGAAGTACATAACCGACGCAAAGGGTGAAACGGGCTTCTACGAAATCATCGCCGCCCCGATGCGCGACGGGAACAAAAAGGTACTGGGTATCGCCGGGGTCGCGTATAACATGACCCACCGCAAAAAAGCCGAAGAAGCCGCGCAAGCCGCGTCCACAGCAAAATCAAACTTCCTCACCAATATGAGCCATGAAATCCGCACGCCCCTCACAGCCGTGCTCGGCCTTACCGAACTGACGCTCGAAACGGTGCCGCTGGACGATGACACGCATACCAATTTGGTTAAGGTATTCCGCTCGGGCGAAACGATCCTTAACCTGATAAACGATATCCTGGATATCTCCAAAATTGAAGCGGACAAGCTGGAGCTTAACCCGCGCAAGTACGACGTCGCCGATTTGCTCAACGACGCGATTACGCAAAGCATTTTGTACATCGGTGAAAAACCCATCGAGCCGGTGCTGGACATCGGGCCCGATCTGCCCCGTTACCTGTATGGGGACGAGCTGCGTATCAAGCAATTGCTTTCCAACCTCCTGTCCAACGCGTTTAAATTTACGAAGGAAGGCACCGTCGAGCTGGGTATACGGTGCGAACGCAAGAAAGGCGACGTATGGTTGACCGCGTGGGTTAAGGATACGGGCGCGGGCATCAAACCGGAGGATATCGGCAAGCTGTTTACCCTGTACGGCAGGCTGGAGGAAGATGAAACAAACGGAAGGGACCGCCGCACCGAAGGTTCGGGGCTGGGGCTCTCCATTTCCAAGAAGGTTACGGAAATGATGGGTGGAAATATTACGGCGGAAAGCGAATATGGTAAAGGGAGTACCTTTACCGTTTACCTGCGCCAAGGGTTCGTTGATGATACGGTCATCGGCCCCGAAGTGGCGGAAAGCCTTAAGCAAAACAGCTATTACGCCGTACAACGCTTTGAGAGCGCAAAGATGTCACGGATCAACCTCTCTTATGCGCGGGTTTTATTGGTGGACGACAACCCGACCAACCTCGACGTGGCGAAGGGGTTGATGGGATTGTACGGCATAACCGCCGATTGCGTTACGAGCGGCCGTCAAGCCATCGAGGCGATGAGCAACCCCGATATAAAATACCACGCCGTTTTTATGGACCATATGATGCCGGAAATGGACGGTATAACCGCCGTCAGACACATACGCGCCATCGATTCCGATTATGCGAGGTTTGTCCCGATCATTGCGTTAACGGCCAATGCCATCGTAGGTAACGAGGAAATGTTTTTATTTAAAGGCTTCACCGACTTCATCCCCAAACCGATCGACTTGGCAAGGCTTGACCATGTTCTGCGCCGATGGGTGCGAAACAGGGATGAGGAAATGAAGCTCCCCCGCAGGATCATTACCGCGGAAATCCGCCGCGGCAAGGATAAGCAACGCCTGCCCGCCATACCCGGCTTGGATATCGCCAAAGGTATCGCCCACTTTGGCTACAGCGAGGAAGCGTATATCAAGGTCCTCCAATCCTTCGTCAGGAATACGCGCCCGCTGTTGGAGATAATAAAGACCGTTGCCCGCGACAACCTCGATGTGTACGCCGTAACGATCCACGGCATCAAGGGCTCCGCCTACGGCATTTTCGCGTCGGAAGTGGGCGATTTGGCCGCGGCGCTGGAAAAAGCGGCGTTGGTCCATAACCTTTATTACGTAAGTGAAAACAACCCCGCCTTCATCGGATTGATTACGACGCTTTTATCCGATATCCATTCCGCTTTGTCGGGCGGTATCGTCGTCGATAAACCCGCCAAGGAAAAACCCGACGCCGCTTTGCTCAAAAGGCTAGCCGCCGCCTGCGCCGTTTTTGATATCGACGGGATGGACGAAGCGATGGACGACATCGAAGGCTATACCTACACAAACGACGGCGGCTTGATTGAACGCCTGCGTGAAAAATTGGATCAAGGGAAATATAAAAATATTAAAGACGAATTAACCGCCTTTATACCGGATACGGAGGTATGAAACAATGAACAACCCGACGCTGCGCCACAAAATCGTTTTGGTGGACGACAACCTCGCCACCCTAAACCAAGGGAAGACCCTGCTCCAACCATTCTATAAGGTGTACACCGTACAGACGGCGGCGACACTCTTTGAGAACTTGGAGCACGACATCCCCGACCTGATACTGCTTGACGTGGAGATGCCCGAGACGGACGGCTTCGAAACGATTAAGCGGTTAAAGGCCGACCCGCGTTATAAGGATATCCCCGTTATTTTCCTCACGGCCAAGGCGGATGAGGAAAATGAGCGCATGGGCTTCAGTTTGGGTGCGGTGGACTACATTGCGAAGCCCTTCTCCGGCCCGCTGCTGCAAAAACGTATATCCAACCAAATCCTGTACATGCGCGTAAAGGACGCGGTTAAGGATTATTCCAACGATTTGGATATGTTGATGGACGAAGTGGCAAAGGTGAAGAGCGAAGGTAAGGAACGCCTTCAGCTGATGCTGGACTCCATGCCTTTCGCGTGCCGCCTGATGGGGCGCGATTGCCTGATCATCGATTGCAACCAAGCGGCGATGGAGTTGGCGGGGGCGAAGGACAAGGAGGAATACAGGGCAAAATCATTGGAAATCATCCCCGAATTCCAACCCTGCGGACGTCTTTCGCGTGAATTGGAAATGGAATATTTAAGTCGGGCATTCGAAGAGGGTTATGTACGTTACGAATGGATGTATAAATCCCTGGATGGCAGTGACTTACCCGTGGAAGTCACCATGGTACGCGTTATGCTGGAGGGCGAACCCATCATCGCGGGTTATGCGCGGGATTTGCGCGAGCAGAAAGCCGCCATTGAGGAAATGCGCCGCGCCGAAATCGCCGAGGAGCGCGACAAAGCGAAGAGCCACTTCCTCGCCACCATGAGCCACGAGATACGCACACCCATGAATAGTATCCTCGGCTTCGCCGAATTGGCGCTTGACGCCCCCGACGAAACCGCCGCCCACGATTGCAAGCTGTACCTGCGCAAGATCGAAAAAAGCACGAAACTTTTATTGCACATCCTCAACGACGTATTGGATATCTCCAAGATCGAATCCGGCAAGATCGAACTGGAGCAGGAGCCCTTTAACCTGCAGGAAGTCTTTATGAGCTGCCAGTCCGTCGTCCTGCCCGATATCATCGAAAAGGGATTGGAGTTTAAAATCAACCTTAAGCCGTTGAAGGGTAAGCTGTTGATCGGCGACCGCTTCCGGCTGTACCAAGTCATCATGAACCTCTTAACCAACGCCATCAAATTCACCAAGGAAGGGGCTGTCGAGCTGCTTTGCGCGGTTAAGGAAACAAACGCGGAAGAAACGACCCTCTTCTTCCAAGTAAAGGACAACGGCATCGGCATCACCCCCGAGCAAGCGAAGATAATCTTCGACCCGTTTACGCAAGCGGATTCCAGCATCACGCGCAACTACGGCGGCACGGGCTTGGGGCTCCCCATTTCGAAGAACCTCATCGAAATGATGGGAGGTACCCTGATGCTTAACAGCACGCCGGGGGTAGGCTCCAGCTTCAGCTTCGAGCTTACCTTCCGCACGATGGACGATGTCGCAAGCGGGAAAAACGGGAAGGAAGTGGAAATGCCCGAATTCGTGGGTGAGGTTCTGGTATGCGAGGATAATGTCCTTAACCAAAACCTGATCAGCGACCACCTTATACGCGTAGGGCTCCAAACCGTAATCGCCAACAACGGTAAGGAAGGCATTGATATTATTTCCACACGGATACGCAATCAGGAGAAACCCTTCGACCTCATCTTCATGGACATCCACATGCCTGTGCTGGACGGGTTCAAAACCGCGCCGCTCATGAAAAAGATGGGTGTCAGGACACCCATCATCGCCTTAACCGCCAATATCATGTCCCAAGACCTCGAACTCTACCGCGCCAGCGGTATGTACGACGTACTGAGCAAACCCTACACCTCACAGGAATTGTGGCAATGCCTGAAGCGATACATCCCCGTAAAGGCCCTTACCCCCGTCGATACGAAAAAACATAACGCGGAAGCCGAAAAGATGCTGACCACATTCAAGGCTGACTTCGCCATGACCAACCGCGAAACCTACGCCGAATTGATCAGCGCGATCGAAGCCAAGGACCGCAAGCTGGCCCACCGCATCGCCCATACGCTCAAAAGCGTAGCCGGGCAAATCCATGAATATAACCTGCAAGTCGCCGCCGCCGCCGTGGAAAACGTCTTTACCGAAGGCACGTCCCTGCCGGATGATGCCCAACTCAAGGCACTGGAAACCGAACTCAACGCAACGTTGGAACGGTACGGCCCTACATTGCTTACCGAATAGGTGGGTTCAATATTCACGGAAAACCGTTTACAGCGTACATCAACGGAAGGAAATATGGGTATATGTTTAGTGAATTAATTAGTTTAATTATGAAATACGCAAATGACGGTTTCTTTAATGCCACTGAAAAGTTGAATTCGTTTATTTCCGCCTCTAATAATATATTGGATTTGGTTTCGCAAATAGGAACCATTCCGGAAGTCATAAACCACGATTCGACGGAGGAAAAACTATTCGCGAAGGCGTCCGATGCAATTTTGTCGCGCGCATTTCGCGAGTTGGGCTTAAAATCAACGATCATATCCGAAAGGGCGGATTCCGCTGACGTAATCGCGCGATCGATTATCCATGGTTATACGCTTGTCGCAGATGCGAAAGCCTTTCGGTTGAGCCGTACGGCAAAGAACCAAAAGGATTTTAAGGTAAGCGCGTTATCCGGTTGGCGCAAGGATAATGATTATGCCGTTCTGTGTTCCCCCTATTTCCAATACCCGCGCGCGCAAAGCCAAATTTATGCGCAAGCCATCGATAATAATGTGTGTCTTTTAAGTTGGGAGCATTTGATATTTTTACTGACCCACGAAATAAAGGAAAATGAAGAAGTTAATCTTTCGGTATTATGGGGTTTCGGCAAATCATTATCGCACAAGGTAGTGGTGGCTGAAAAAAAGAAGTGTTTCATTAAGGATTTTGATAAATTATTATTATCTGTTACCGGTTGTATGCAAGCCGAATTTGACAAGGCATTATCAACATACATTCAAAGCATTACGAAAAGGGGTAAGGAAGAAAAGGATTATTGGAAAAGCGAACGTAAAGAAATAAAGGCCTATACACGTGAAAAAGCGATATCGGAATTAATAAAGGCTAAAAAAATCGATGAGAAAATCCGGCAAATCGATTCCTTCATAAAAGGTATCAGCCGTGGTTGAATTGGATAGCATCGTTTGCGGAAATTCCGTTGAATTATTGAAAACGCTGCCTGATGAATTTGCCCATGCCATTATATCCGATATCCCATACGGAATATGTTATGGTGATTGGGATATATTGCATAATAACACGAATTCCGCTTTGGGGGGGTCTTCCGCCGCTCAAACCAGCGGCGGCGCGTTATTCAAACGCCGCGGAAAACCCCTCAACGGTTGGAGCAGCGCTGACAAGAAAATACCTATGGAATATCAGGAATGGTGTTCGTCTTGGGCAGCGGATTGGCTTAGGGTATTAAAACCGGGAGCGTCCGCTCTCGTTTTTGCCGGACGGCGCTTCGCGCACAGGTGTATTACCGCTCTTGAAGACGCGGGTTTTACGTTTAAGGATATGCTAGCGTGGGAAAAAGCCTCCGCACCGCACCGCGCGCAGCGGATTTCGGAAATATACAAACGCCGCGGCGACGGTAAGCATGCAAACGATTGGGAAGGCTGGCGCGTCGCGAACCTACGCCCGTTGTTTGAACCTATTTTATGGTTTCAAAAACCTTACACAACAGGCGGGACGTTGGCGGACAACGTAATAAAATATAGCGTCGGGGCTTGGAATGAGAACGCCCTCCCAATATACAGCACTCATGGTTCACCTTCCGGAAATACGGTGAATTCAAATATTTTATCAGTAGGTTATGATAAAAATGATCATGGGTTACACGTTGCGCAAAAACCTTTGAAGTTAATGGAATGCCTCATATCCCTCGTAACACAAGAAGGGTCAATTATTATTGACCCGTTCTCCGGTTCCGGAACGACTTGCCTGGCAGCTAAAAACCTTAACTGCCATTATATCGGTATAGAAATAAACGAAACCTTTGCCTCAATCGCCCAAAAACGGATAGAAGACAGCACATACCAACTATCATTGGATTTACATGGATACATGAATCATCATTAACGGTTTTCCGATCGTCTAGCTCTTGATGAAATCCCGTAACGAAGCCGCTTGCACGCTGTGGGTGGCTTCTTTATTTTCGTCGCGTATTTGTTCATACACTTCCTTGCGGTGTACGGTTACCTGCTTGGGTGCGATGATGCCTAAGCGCACCTGCTCCCCGCTCACGCCGAGCACGACCACTTCCACTTGGTCGCCGATCATGATGGATTCCGATTTCTTTCGTGTAAGGGCGAGCATTATGCGACCTCTTGCGTGTTGATACGCTTTAGGTCTTCCATCACGTAGTAGCGGATGGAATAATCCTCGTTGGCGCAAATTACCTGCTTACCGATGTGCGCCGCACGGTTGATGATGACGGGCGCACGCAGGTTTACGCGGGTTTGGGCCACTTCCTCGGGGATGACGGTGATATTGTAAATTTCCAACGTCGCGCCCTTGATAGGACCCAAGTCGTTTAATTCTTCGGGGTCCACGCACGGGTCGTAATCGGGGATTGCCTTGTACACATCCATCATGGGGAAGCATACGTCACCGTCGTCAAGGCTCTGCAGCCAAAAGAAGGTGTTGTTCGTTTCCTCCATATCCAACAGCAGGAAACGCTTATCCTCGGGGTAGCCCGGCAGACCCGAAGGGAAGGTAAGCGCTTCCGCGGGGTCATACTCCAACTTACCGAAATGCTTAGTCTCCACTACTTGCATAATACATCCTTCTTTCTTATAGGTGGTTTTATGTTTTAATCCGTTAAAGCCTTATCCAATGAAGTTCGCCAGCGTCATCTGTATGACGCCCGAGTTCGCGCGGAGCGAGGCTTGGAACGCCGCCTCCGCGTTCATGCGCAGCATAACGGCGCGGTACATGTCGGTATCTTCATTGTCACTCGTCAGGCGTTCATAACTTACTTCGTCCTGTTCCAAGCGATTGCTTAGCATTTGCAAGCGTTGCATCCGCGCGCCCAGTTGGGTGTGCTCACGGGTGACTTGGTCGGCGTGGCGGTCGATGAGGAAAAGCATGTTGTTGAAGTGGGTAAAAAGCGCATCGTTGGCGATCGCACGCTCGTCGATAAGCTGCCGCGAGGCGATGTCGCTTAATTCCGGGTCGGTATGGTTGTGCGGGGGCGCGGCGAGGCGCCGCTTTAATTCCGTTTCGTCGGAAATAACCAATCCCTCGGCGAATTCGATGAACCGCCGCAAATCGGAGAACATTTCCGCAGTAAATACGTCCTTGGCGAGCGCGTTGATGGGTACGTGCGTATGCGAAGCGGCTTCGACGGTCATGCGTTGGTCGCGCATGTCAAAGGAACGGTTGCGTTCGGCTTGGTCGATGGGTATCGGTACGAGGGGGATGACGCCCGGTTCGGACGCGCGCATAAGCATAACACCCTGCACGCGCAGGTCGGTTTTGATGTCGGCGGTTAGCGCCAGCGTGGCGGCGTTTGCGGCGGCGATCGCCGCGGCAATGTCATCGGCGTCTGCGGGGTCGTTGGGGTCGAGCCCGGTAAGGTCGGCGGGCACATGGTCGATGACTACGTTGTATGAAACCGATACGTTTCTGTTATGGTCAAAGAAGGCCGCAGGGATGCGTACGGTATACGGGTCGCCCGCCGCGGCGGGGGGTTCGATAACCGCGCCGGGAGGTAATACGGGGCGCAACGCCTCGGGGTCGTTCGGGTTTAGGAAGGACGCGTCATACGCCAATTCGAATTCGAAGTAATCGTTGGCCCCGACGGTCACCGCCGTACCCGCCATACGTGAAAAATATTGCGTGATTTGGTATACGCGGTCGGCGTCGGGCCTTTCGGGCGTTTCGTTGACGATTTCGCGGGAGGTGAAGTACACGGCAGGGTTTAACTCCCCGCGCGAAAATCCCGCCTTTTCGAACGTGACGGCGATCCCTTCCCGTGGGAATACGGCGGCGATATCATCGTGCATCGCCAATTCGCCCGTTTCGGGGATGAAGTGAAGTACGGGCAGGCCCGTCGCTTCGTCCGTCGCGGGGGGCAGGTACGCGTCCGCGTCGTTGATACTCTTCGGCACGACATGGAAGCCCGGCACCACGGGTACGGTATCGGGGTTGCGGTACGCAAGGCGCACCACGTTGACCTTGTGCGCTACGGGTAAACTCGTGGCGGCATCCGGCCCCAATCGTTGGAAGGAAGAAGTCCTGTCCACGTCCGACAGGTTAAAATGCTGGGTAATGACGAAACGCCTGTTGTTCTGCGCGTTAAACACGGGCGGCTCGTCGGTACGGAAACCCGAAAACACGTAACGCCCCGCGTAGGTTTGGTTCATTTCCAACGTGGCGATATGATCCGTCAGCTCGCGTATCTGCGCGATCATCGTCGTCTTGTTGTCGATGTTGTACGTACCGTTCGCGCCCGCCACCAGCAGTTGGCGGATTTCCTGTAATTGGTTGTCCATGATATTGATAAAGGACGATTCGGTCACGTCCATCCATGATTGGCCGAACTCCACGTTACGGCGGAACTGTTGGATCTCCGTTACGCTTGAGCGGAACTTAAGCGCGCGGCTGGCGACCAGCGGATTGTCCGACGGGCGGCTCACCTTCTTGGTCGTTTCCAACTGGCGGATAATCGTGTCTAAATTACGCATATTGCGGTTGATGTGCATCAGCGTCGTATTGTTCATCATTGATGTCGTTAATCTTGTCATGACCGTTCACCTACCTCAAAAAGTTTACCAGCGATAACTGCACGATCATCGCGTTCGCCCGCAGTGCGGCGTTAAAGGCCGCTTCACCCGCGTTTAAGCGCATGATGGCTTCCTGCAATTGCGTGTCCTCGTTGGCGGAAAGCAACGCCGTGTAGTTGATTTCCTCTTCCTCCAAGCGTACGGAGATCATTTCGATCCGGTTCATGCGTGATCCCAAACTCGTATGCTCCCGCTGCACGATGTCCTTATGCCGCGAAAATACGCCCAGCATATGATAAAAACGGGTGTGCAGTACGTCCTGCACACGGGCAGCCTCGTCGGACATAAATTTGTTTACTTCGTCGGTCAGGTTTTGCCCGACATAACCCAAGTCCTTAAAATAAGCCTCCACGGCGCGCGGGTCGCTGACCGGCAGGTTCTCCACAAACTCGAAAAGCGCAAGCAAATCCGCGTACATCGCGGGCGTAAAAATTTCCTTAGCCAATGAATTGATCGTTATATGGTTCGACGGGGCCATTTCTATACGGATTTGGTGACCGTCGGTATTGTACGTATGGGTGGAAACGGGTTCCAACGGGAGCCACGCGCCAAAGGTACCGTCGCCGTTATCGTGGGTGTTGTTCCATCCCACTTCCCTTGTATGGAAGTATACGATGGGGTTCGGTTCGCCTTTTTTGGGGTTGTCCACGCGGTATTGGATGTCAAGGCTCCGCGGGAAACCTTCGGCGGTATCCGCGTGCATGATCAGCTCGCCCGTTTCGGGGATGAAGTGGATGACGGGGAGTCCCGTCGATTCGTCCGTCGCCGTCGGCGTGTAGGCATCCTCGTCGTGGATGCTTCGCCGTATGACGGTAAAGCCCGGGATTTCCAACGCATCCGAATCCACGCCCCGATACGGCAGGTTGATGACGTTAAAGGTATACACTTCGGGCAGACGGCCGTCGGGCGGCATATTTTGGAAGGAACGCACCTGTTGGATTTGGTTCCTGCCGATTTGTTGGGTAATCACGAAGCTGCGGTCGGTCATGTCCGTATTTAATATCGGCGGCTGGTTGGTGTAGAAACCGGAGAAAACGAAACGCCCCATGTACGTTTGGTTCATTTCCAACGAAATCTGATCGAAGAATTCACGCATTTCCTTCACCATGGCCAAGCGGTCGGCCAATTCGTGCGTGCCGCTCGACGCGGCGACCAAACGGCGGTTGATTTCCTGCAAGGCCGCGTCGTTTTCGTTTAACAGGTTCATAAAAGCCGCTTCACTTGCATCCATCCATGCCATACCGCTGTTTGCGTTGGACAGGAACTGCTCCGTCTCCGACAGAATCGTGCGGTAGCGCATCGCCCGTGCCGCCAATATCGGGTCGTCGGAAGGGCGCTGTATACGTTTCGTCGTCTCGATTTGCTGCGCAAGGCCATTGATGTGCTTTACGTTGCGCCAAATATTATTAAGCGAGTTCCCGTAGATCATTGAGTTGGTTACGCGCATAAATACCTCCTAGAACGAACCCAATCGGTTGATTAGGGTGTCGTAAACCGTATCGATTACGTTGATCAGTTTCGACGCCGCTTGGAACATCGCGTTAAAACGTACGAGGTCCATCATTTCCTCGTTGATGTCCACGCCCTTGACGGACAATCGTTGGTTGTGCGTTTGCATGGTGATTTCATCGAAGCTCAAGGCGAAGTTGAGCGCTTGGTTGGTATCGATGGCCAAGTGGTCGCTGATCGCGATGATAAAATCCTCCAGCCGCCCTTCGCGGAAGAGGTGCGGGAACGTCCCCACCAAGCTGAAGCCTTGGATGACTTGATTGTTCGATTCCCCTTGGTCGGGATGGTTTGATGTGGCCAGTAGGGAATTGTTGTGTACCAGTTCGGGGTTGACGGTGAAGTTAAGGGCGTTCATGCCGCTCAGATCCATCACGTATACGGGGACACCCAGCGCATCCTCGACGCGGGTGTTGAGCCCGCTTGCATTATCGGTCACGAGGTTGCCCGCGGGCGTACGGTACAGCGGCAGTCGGTTGGTGTTGCCGCCCACGCCCGCGGTCGCCGTTAGCGCGTCGCTTTCCCGCGTGTAGGTGAACAACAAAGCCGAACGGTTTTCGCCGTTGATGTCAAAGCCGTTGATGTGCCCCGTCGCGCCGGGGATTTGGCGGAACTGCGCGTCCAAACCCTCGTTGATGCCGCGCGCGAAGGTCCGTACCAAGTGGTTGAGTTGGTTCATATAAAAGGGGATACCCTTGTAATTGCTCGTTACGCCGCCGAATTGCTCGCGCTGGGTACTGACAGGCCACGTCGCGGGGTCATTTGGGTTAAAGCGCGCGATGGCTTCGGCCCTTTCGGCGTCGGTGGCGGCGAACACAGTGGGTGGGAAGTCGGTGGATGTCGGCGCGGGCCATTGCCCCGTCCATAAATCCGGCGCGTTCGTATGGAAGCCCGGGGGCCATATCGCCACGGTCGGCATGGTAGTGACCGAATTGTTGCCGTCCCGTAAATCGACCAAACCACGCAATACCCCCCGCAAGGCATGGTTGTAAATATCAAAGGAACCCTGCCCGCCCGAAAAAGCCAAGTCGTACAAGCCGTCCACGTCCATTTCGTTGCGGCGTTGACCCGATTGGCGCGGTACCAGCTCGAGCCCGGTGAATTGGTCGTGCCGCACGAAGTCGTAACCGTTGATGCGTACCGTCGTTCGGCGGTCGTTGGGGGATTCGGAAGTGGAGAAATCGCGTTCGATCACGTCCACGTTTACGTATTGCGAAAGCTCGTCGATCAATAGGTTCCTGCGGTCACGCAGGTCGTTTGCGTTTGAGCCGTCGCGTTCGAAGTCGGCGATTTGGCGGTTGATGGATGCGATCTGCGAACCCAAGCTGTTGATGATCGTCACCACGTCCGCCAGTTCGCGGTTGATGTCGATTTGCTGGCGTTGCAAGGCCAGTGCGTTGTGGCGCACCATTTCGGCGAGGGCATCCGCCCCCGTGATCACGTTGGTGCGGAAGGTGGCGGCGGGCGCGTGGCCGTGTAGGTCACGCATCCGCCCGAAGAAATCCTCGAAGGAGCTTAATACGCCCGCACCCGGCAGGTTGTTGAATACGGTTTCGACGAAAGAAAGGTGGGTTGTCTTTGTGGTGTGTTCGCCCAGGATGGCGCGTTGGTGCCAAAACTTCATATCCAAGAATTTATTGCGGTTTTGGATTATGGCGGTCGTATTCGCGCCCGTACCGTACATACCGCGTCCGTCGCGCAAATGCAACGGGAGCGCCGCTTGCTGTACGGTTTGCTGGCGCGAGAAGCCGGGAATCTCGGCGTTGGCGATGTTGTGACCGACGACGTTCATATTGGCGCGGGCTGCGTGCAACCCCGACACGGCTACATGAAACGGAAAAAATGCGGAGCGCATATCGCGAACCCCCTAACGGAATATAATAATTTTAAGCGCGGCCGATACGTATGATCACGTCTATCATGGAGTCGATTACGTTGATGACCCTCGACGCCGCTTGGAACGCGTATTGGAAGCGCAGCATCGCGGCCAGCTCCTCGTCCATGGAAACGCCCTTGATCGCCATCCGTTGGTTGTCCGCTTGGATCACTTGGACGCGTTGCGCCTCCACGTAACCCATCGCCTCGCTGACATCGGTGGCGATCTGCCCCACCAAGCGGATGTACGCGTCTTGCACGCGGTGTTGGCTGCCGCCGATTTCCACGGTGTAGGGCCCCGCGTTGGCGCGCCATGCGTTTTGTAAGGCTTCCAACACACGCGTATCGTTTACCGTGTCACGGTCCAGGGACAAAGCGAGCAGGTTATGCCCGCCCGGTTGCAACAAAGCGGGATTGATCATCAGGTTTTCAATCGAATAAAGGGAATTGATATCGGCCGGGTTTACCGGTATGTCGCCGTAGGCGTAACGGCGGATAAACAACGGTACGCCGCCCTGCTCGCTGTTCAGGTTCCACGGTTGCGCATAATTGTGCGGATAACCGGGGCGGGTATCGTCGGTGCAAGCGAACACAAAACGGTAGCGCCCGCCGCCCAACAGTTCGTAGTTGGGATGGCCGGGGAGCGGGTTGGACGGGTCTTCGGGGTTGTACGTCGGGTTTACTTCACGCAGCCGTCCGGTCAGCGCATCGTTGAGCATGGTGACCATGGCGTTGGAGATGCCGTCCAGGTTTTGCTGTACGCGGGGGATCATACCGTATTGGACGCTCCAAAGATGGAGTTGGTAATTAAATTCTTCGGCTTCAAGGTTTTCGGCGAGGTGGGCTTCAAAAAGTTGGTAACGGCTTTGGGCGGATTGGATGCGTGCCCACAGGGGACCGATATCGGAAACGGCGTTTTGTAACGCGATATATTGCGGAGTTGGCGGGTCGTTATTTGCGGGGTCTTCCATAAATGCCGCAACGGCGTCGTTAAAAGCGATCCATAAGGCGGGGTCGTCCGGGTTTGCTTGTGCGGCTTCGAAGGCGTCCCGCAGGAAGTCGCCGGGTGGGAAAGCGGCCGCCAACGTTACCGCGTCCACTAAGCTCCCATCCACATCGGCCCATGCGTTGGCCAACGTTTCCCCCATCGCCGCCAAGCGTTCCAACGGCGGCGGCCATTCACTGCTCATATAATTCGCGGGGGCCATACCGCGCGCCAACAATAAAGCGTTTAACTTGCCGAAGTCGTTGCCGTTGGCGTTGTCCATCGGGCGCAAATGCATAAAGTTGATGAATTGGTCGGGTGGGGTATCGGCGCCGATGGTTTGCCCTTCCGTACCCAGCACGGGGATAACGAAGTTAAATTCGGCGGAGGCGAAACGTAAGCCGATCAGCGATTGGTTGCCGCCGTTTAATAATTCGTGCCCTTGGGTGAGGATATTATAATTGCCTTGGGAATCCACGCGCACGTCGATGGGGATAAGCTCGGCCAATTGATCTAAGATCAGATTACGCTGGTCACGGAAGTCGTTGGCGTTGTCGCCCGCCATTTCGCTGCGCCGTATCAAATCGTTTAAACGGTTTACCTCGCCTACGAGGGTATTGATATCGTTTACGGTTTGGATGACTTGGTGGTTGAGGTTATGTTGTTCCTCCACCAAACCCAAATAGACTTCGCGGGCTTTATTTATAAACGAGGTCGCCGTGGCAAGGAGCTGCTGCCGCGTGGCGAAGCCGTCGGGATGGCGTGAAAGCTCTTGTATGGCGAACCACATCTCGTTGACCACGCCTTGGAAGTTGTACGCGCCGTGCAGTTCGCCCAGCATATTTTCGATTTCGCGCCCGGCGGCAGCTAGGGTGGAATAGAAACCCAATCGCCCCACTTGGGTACGGTATGTAAAGTCCAAAAATTCGTTACGGAGCTGTTGCACGGCGTTGCGGTCCACGCCCATACCCACAATCATACGGTCGCCGTTGAGGGCTACGCCGCGGTCCCACACAAAAGATTCCTTCTGCACGATACGCTGGCGCGAAAAGCCCCGTATCTCGGCGTTGGCCATATTGTGGCCGGTTACACCCAAGTTGGCGTGTGCGTTACGCAAGCCGCTGGTCGCGATACTCAAACCCGAAAAACCCATGCAGCGTTCCCCCTCCTTTCCCGCTTATGTAAAGAATTCTTAATTTTTGGCGTCGAACAAGCCGTATGCGTCCCCTTTGATGTTGTCCGGGTATTCCGGCCCGGTTAGCTTATCCGAAGTACGGATAACGTTGAGCGAATATTCCACGTAGTCAATCGCGTTTTGTATCAGCGTGTTGTTCAGGTCATTGGCTTCCTTCAGCGCGTTGATGACGGTGCGCAGGCGATTACCCGCTTCGCGCAGGGGTTGCTGTTGGGGTTGGCCCTCCATGCATTCGATCAGGGCGGCGATGTCAAGTACCTGTCCCCGCTTACCCAATACTTCGGCGATATCGGCGGCCAGCGCGATGCGTTGTTTTTCCAGCCGGTTATTTTGGCTGATGACCATATTCTCGAGGCCGGTGATCTTTTGGAGCTCCTCCACGTCATTTTTGACGATGACATCCTTTTTTTCCTTCGCGAGGCCCAAAAGCTCCTCGCAACGGTTTGCTTGTTCGCCCAAGATATCGATCAGTTGGTTTATCATCCCGGCCATGTGTTTCCTACCTTTTTATGCCTTTAATTTTTGGAACAAAAAACTCCCCCCCTCCGGGGCTGCCGGAGCGGAAGAGTTTGGATAACATCCTTGTGTTTGTACTTTCCTTGTATATGTGCGGAACGCTTCCCTGCAATCCCGCTTATACGTTATTTATCCGAGGCTACGCCGAAGATCCTCGCGGCGATATCGGAAGCGCTGACTTGATACGTACCCGAATTCAATTGCTCCCGAAGCTCGACGACGCGTGCCTCGCGTACGTCAGGTATCTCCCTCAACGCCTTTCGCGCAACGTTAAGCTCATTCGCCACCGCGCTGAAGGAAACGCTGTCGACGGAACCCGTCTTGGCCGCGCCCTTCACGTATGTGCTCGCGGACGTCTTTTGTACGGGCTGCGCCTTGTAAACACCGTACGCGCCTGAAATCCTCATGTCCATAGCCATCCCTGCTTTCAAAGCAAATAAACGCATTCTATTGCTTCTAACTTATTATCGTCAGGCAAAACGTATAATATTAGCCTTTCGGTTAAAAAAGTTGGAACCCGAAGCGGTAAATAAACAAGGCGAACCCTATCAGTGTCAACGCACCGATAATAACGATGGATTTCCTCAGTTTATCGGTTTTCCTGCGCTTTCGCATGATGTGGAAAATAAATGACGTCAAACAGGCCACCACCGACAAAACCAACAGGATATACGCCATCAATATCCAAAACTCGTCCCACACGCTGCGTTCGACGGTATCGAAGTAATGGGTGAACATATTATCCAGGTTGGGGGAGGCGATGTCGATGGCCAAAAGCGATACGGACGTCAATAACCACGCGATCACGTTAAGTACCGTCGCCCCTTTGACCATCCAATCCGGCCGGCTCCTGCGTTCGGGACCGGTATATTTTTGTTCGTTCATACCCCATCCTCCTTCTTTAATGAAACGCTCAGCGTCAGGCACGCCACCTCGCGCGCGCCGCCGTCCAGCAACGTGCGGGCGCATTCGTTTAAGCTCGCGCCCGTGGTGAAGATATCATCTACCATGATATACGATTTACCCCTTATATTATAACGCGGCGCGATACGAAATGCATCAGCAACATTTTCAATCCTTTGCGCGGGAGGCAATCCGGCTTGGGGTAGTGTGTCGGTTACGCGGATCAAGGTATTTTGTACGGGGAGATTCAAACCCTTTGATAATTCCCGCGCCAATATCTCCGCTTGATTAAAGCCGCGGCCGCGTTCCTTCTTGGGGTGCAGGGGGACCGGGACGAGGGTCACATCGGTAAACGAAATCCTTTTCTTCAATATATCCGCCCATAAACGGCCAAGCGCACGGGCGTGGTTTTTTTTGTTGCGGAATTTTACGTCGCGGATGATGTCGCGCAATATCCCGTCATACGCAAAGGCGGAATCGTTTTGCGTAAAGTGAACCGTTTTCGGATATCGGGCCGCATGGGCCTGAAGCCCACCTTCCGACGGTTCGATCAACGCTTCGCATTCCGTACACAACCATACGGCGCAACGACGCTTGTCGCTGAGCGGGAGCAACGTACGGCAACCCATACACGCGGGCGGATAAAACCAATCGAGGAAGTTCATGTCATCCGTATTTCATACAGCTCGCGCAGCCGCCGCGCCAACGCGGTGTGTCGTGCCATCACTTTATCGTTGTCCACCATGCGGTGCATGGTTTCGGGCAAACCCACAAGGACGGCCAACTCACGCGCGCGGGTAACGGCGGTATATAAAAGGTTACGCGAAAGCAGCATGGGCGGCCCGCCGAAGATAGGGATAACGACGACCTTGTATTCGCTGCCCTGCGATTTATGCACCGTCACGGCGTAAGCGAGCTCGAGGTCGTCCAGCTGCGAAAATTCATATTCCACGCGGCGGTTATCGTCAAACAACACGGTCATGCAACCCGCGTCCTCGTCGATTTCGGTGATCACACCCATATCGCCGTTATAAATGCCGACGCCGCGGTCGATAACGCGGGGGGGAGCGGAGGGGATTAGCCTTTCGGGGGATCGCTTCCCTTGGGGCTCTGTGAAAGTCGCCCCCGCGGGAAGCGATGCCCCCTGCGGCATCCCCCCCGTTCCCCGTCGTGTTATGGGGGTATCGTAAGCGATTTGTTCCCACGCGGCGTCGTAGTTGTTGCGGATTTGCATCACCTTATCGCCTTCGCGGAAAATCGTCGTGCCGGATTCGCGTTCTTTTTTATGGGGTGCGGGCGGGTTTAAACGGGCTTGTAACAATATATTTAATCGCTGTACGCCCAGCGGAGTCTTGCGCATGGGGGTGAGGATTTGGATGTCGTTTTTTATATCCAGCTTCATGAACGCGGGTAAGCGGTTGGTTACGAGGTCGAGGAGCGTTTCGGCCACATCCTCCGGGCGGTTGCGCTTGACGAAGAAGAAATCCTTTTCCCTTTGGTTGATTTCAGGGTATTGGCCTTGGTTGATGCGGTGGGCGTTCATGATGATCGCGCTTTCCTGCGCTTGGCGGAAGATTTCCGTTAGGCGTACGACCTCGACCGAACCGCTGTTGATAACATCCTTTAATACGTTGCCCGGGCCCACGCTGGGTAATTGGTCCACGTCACCCACCAAAATAAGCCGCGTACCCACAGCCACGGCTTTTAACAGGTTGGACATTAGCAGGATGTCCATCATGGACGCCTCGTCCACGATCAGGACATCGCACTCCAACGGGTTTTCGTCGTTTTTATTAAACACCATACGGCGTGAATCGGGCGAGATAAACGAAACTTCCAACATGCGGTGGATCGTCCTCGCTTCCCGCCCCGTCGCCTCGGTCATACGCTTGGCGGCGCGGCCCGTGGGTGCGGCGAGGATTACCGTCTGCCCCGATTTTTCCAACATCCCGATTAATGTATTGATTACCGTTGTTTTGCCCGTACCCGGCCCGCCGGTGATGACGAGCACGCCTTGCGTCATGGCGGCTTCAATCGCTTTTGCCTGCCCCAACGAAAGGGAGATATCACCCACCTGCGCCGATTCCCGGTGCAAGCTGTTTTCTTCCATGTCGAAACATTCCCCGTGCGCCGCCGCGAGCGACATCAATTGGCGCGCAACGCCCCCCTCCGCATAAAAAAGCGCGCTGACAAAAACGAGCGGCTCCCCCGCGTCGGGAGGGATTTCGCGCACGATAAAACGGTCCATTTGCATACGGGTAAATTCGTTCTCGATAAGGGACGCGTCCACGCCCAACAATTCGCGGGTTAACCGAAGGAGCTCCGATTGCGGCAGGTAAGTATGCCCCTCGTTGGACGCCTCCCACAAAAGGAAACGTACGCCGGCGGATATACGCTCCGGCGCGTGCGGCTCGCAACCCAAACGGCGTGCGATGGCGTCCGCGGTCTTAAACCCGATACCGTCGATATCGTCCGCCAAGCGGAAAGGGTTGGTACGTACGAGCTCGACGGTTTCGTCCTTGTATTTTTTATAGATGCGCATCGCCATGTTTGGGGATATACCGTATTCCTGCAGGAATAATATCGCTTGCCGCTGGTCGCTTTGCGCGTGGAACGCCTCGGAGAATTTTAACGCCATCTTAAGCGAAATACCCCTGAGCGATGAAATGCGCTCCGGTTCGTTGGCGATGACGTCGAACGTATCCGCGCCAAAACGTGCCACGATACGCTTGGCCGTACGTTCCCCGATACCCTTGATTACGCCGCTTGCCAAATATTTTTCGATGGCGGACAATCCGGTGGGCGCGAGCCGCCGCGCGTGCGCCACTTGTATCTGCCAGCCGTAACGCGGGTGGTTGGTAAACCGCCCGCCGATATGTAAACGTTCCCCCTCATACAAATTCGGGAAGAAACCCGTGCAGGTGATGCAGCCTTCTTCCTCGCCCATGTATTGCGTAAGGTCGAGCTGCGGTTCATCGTTTTCCATACGCAACACGAACACCGAAAAGCCGCTGTCCTCCGAATGGTATATGACGTTTTCCACCGTGCCTTCGAGTTGGTGCGAGCTTTGTATGTTGTCCATATAAGGATTGTATCATATGTGTTGATTATTCTGTTAACTGCCTGTGGAGCCGTTGTGGAAACCGCGGTAAAACCTGTTTACGGCCTGTGGAAATCGCCGCTTTTTTTTGCTATAATCAACGGGTACAAGCCTACATAAACGGCTATTTATCAACAGCCTGTGGAAAGCGCTGTGGATAAATCGAAAAGCGAGGTTTCTTATGGATCTGGGCACGATTTGGGCAAAAGCGGCGAACCTGTTGCGTGACGTCGTCACCGAAGCTACCTATACGACCGTTATCAAGACGCTTACGCCCCATGCGTACGATAACGGGGTCGTCTTCCTCAAGACCCCCAACGACTTCCAAAAACCGTCGATCGTTAAACGGTATTTATTCGATATCACCCGTTGCCTCTGCGAAGCGGCGGATGTCGGCTTCGACGCCTTGGAGGTACGCATCATTTCACCCGAGGACCTCTCCGAATCCGGCCCCGCCCGTAAGAGGAACGATAACTATAACAAGACGAACCTATCGTCCCGCTATATCTTCGAAACCTTCGTGGAGGGAAAATGCAACCAACTGGCCTTCGCCGCGGCCAAAGCCGTGTCCGAAACACCCGGCGCGGAGGGGTACAACCCCTTATTCCTGTACGGCGGCGTAGGCTTGGGCAAGACGCACCTCATCCACTCCATCGGGAACCAAGTAAGCGAAAACTTCCCCGACATGAAGGTACGTTACGTTTCGTCGGAAACATTCACCAACGAGTTCATCACCGCCCTGAGGGAGCAAACCGCGTTGCAATTCAAATACAAATACCGCGACTGCGACCTGTTCCTGATAGACGACGTACAATTCCTGGAAGGTAAGGAATCCACCCAAGAGGAAATGTTCCATACCTTCAACGATATCTATAACAACAACAAGCAAATCGTCATCACCAGCGACCTGCCCCCAAACAAACTCGCCGGGCTCGAGGACCGCCTGACCTCACGTTTCTCCATGGGGCTTCAAGTCGATATCACCATGCCCGACTACGAAACCCGCGCCGCAATCCTCGAAAAAAAACTACGCCGCGAAAACCTGGACATCCCCGCCGTCGTCAAGGAATTTATCCTGCGTAACGTCGTATCCAATATCCGCGATCTGGAAGGCGCGCTCAATAAAATCACCGCCTATGCCCGCCTTTCCAACGTCCCCATTTCCCTCCAATTGGCCGAAACCGCCCTCAAAGACCAGCTAAAAGGCCACATCCCGCCGGAAATCACCGTCCCCTATATCCAAAAAATCGTATCCACCCACTTCAACCTCACCCCGGAAGAACTAAACAGCCGCCGCCGTACCCAAAATATCGTCTTCCCCCGCCAAATAGCCATGTACCTGTGCCGCAAGCTGATGGAAGTATCCCTGCCCGACGTAGGCAAGCAATTCGGCGGCCGCGACCACACAACCGTCATCCATTCCTGCGAAAAAATAGCCGCGGAACTCGAATATGATGAAAGATTGCGTGAAGTTATCGCTGAATTGGAAAAGACGATAAAAGGGGAGTAGTGCCCGCTATGTGTACGAACGCCGGGGGGAGGGTGCTCCGCCAAGGCTCACGGATGGGTGATAAGAGAGGGGGTTCCGCTTCACTTGAAGGCGAAGTCGCTCAGCGGAACCCCCTCTCTTACCACCCAAGGCATTAACGGGAGAACACCCTCGCCCCGGCGGTGAAGATGACATACCCTCGTTATTATCAGGCGAATAAAAAACTTTTACCGTTATTATCAAAAAACCCGGAAATATCGCATTTTTTATTATTATCACAGTCCTCGGCGTCTTTCCTCCCGTCTTCCGTGCAACCTCGCGGGCGGAACGGCGCGGGCCTATCGAGGGCACGTTACGCTTCGTCGCTTGGAGGGTAGTGGGTTCACTTTCGCGACTTCGCCTTCAAGTGAAAGTGAACCCACTACCTTCCAAGCGCCCGATACACAGCGGGAAACATATAACAAAGCAACCCGCGCCGCGCTGTTCCGCCCGCGAGGAGTTTACAAGCAACCTACAAAAACCTGTGGAAAAACTGTTGAAATATATGTGGACGAAAACAGATGAAATGTGGATAAATTTAAGGTATAATAAACCATGTGGAATGTGTGGATATTTTGAATGGTTGTCCCTGTGTTTTCGACAGCTTCTTCAACAGGGTAAAGGTATGATATATATGGCTTGGAGGCACTTTTCCACCAATCCACAGCCCCTATTACTGCTACTGCTTTAAATATAATTATGTATATAAAACCATCGTTGAGTCGGAAAGGGGAAATTATGAAGCTCAATTGCGACAAAGGGATATTGCTGGAAGGGTTGAACTTGGTGGGGCGTGCCGTAAGCGCGCGTACAACCAAACCGATTTTGGAATGCGTGCTGCTATATACCCGTACGGACAAAGGGCTTACGTTGTGCGGCAATGATTTGGAAATGAGCATAACCACGGCGGTGCTTGAAGCCGACGTGGAGAAACCCGGTATGATCGCGCTTAACGCGAAGCTGTTCACGGACATCGTGCGCAAGATGCCGGGTGATTTTATTTGCATAGAGGTGGATGACAAAGGCGTGGCGGAGGTTACCTGCGGCCGCGCGAAGATGAAGATATTCGGCTTACCGGGCGAGGAGTTTCCGCTGATACCCGAAAAGGAGCTCGAACACGTAAGCGTACGCTACAGGGTTCCGGCTACCGAATTGAGGGATATGATCAGGCAAACGATATTCTCCGTGTCGATGGACCAAAGCAAGCTGATCCTAACGGGTGAATTGTTTGAGATAAAAAAGGGACTTTTGCAAGTCGTGAGCGTGGATATGCACCGGATTTCGTACCGTTCGTATAAATTCCCGTACGCGACGCTTGAGAACCATAACCACTCGGCGGTAATCCCCGCGCGTGCGCTCCATGAATTGAGCCGTGTGCTGCCCAACGACGATTCAACCGAAGTGGTGTTTTATTTTACCGAAAACCGCGTGGTGTTCGACACGCATGATTTTACGTTCGTTTCGCGTTTGCTGGTCGGTGATTTTATCCGTTACGACCAGATATTCAACGAAGACTTTAATACGGTACTGACCATCGGGCGGGCGGAGCTCCTTAACGCGTTGGAACGCGCACTCCTCGTAGCGGGCGAAAATAAGCTGATCCCCATCAAAATGGAGATAAAGGATGACGAACTGACCGTCACCGCCCATACCGCCGAACGCGGCCACGCCCACGACGAAATACCCTGCGGTACCGACGGGCAGGATTTGACCATCTATTTTAACCCGCGTTATATCATTGATGCCCTTCGGGTCATTGAAGAAGAAAGGGTCGTAATAAAATTTTCCGGGCCGAAGAGCGCGTGCACCGTCCGCGGTTTGCCCGACGAAGTCGGAGAAGACGGAAGCTACCCGGAGAATTGGCTGGATGACCAAAAATACCTCATCGTACCCCTGCGGGGCCCCGCTTAGGTGTGGATAAAAGACCTGCTGGCGGACGCTTTTCGTAATCTTCGCATCCCACAGGCGGAACTTTCACCCGGTATCAACGTGCTGTACGGAGACAATGCCCAAGGTAAGACGAATTTCTTGGAGGCCGTTTATTTTTGCGCCCTCGGGCGGCCGTTGCGGGGGGAGAATTATAAGGAATTGATCCCCATCGGTACGCAGGCGGCGCACGTTAGGGCCGTGTTTAACGGCGGCTCGGAATTTACGGTCGATGCGTATATTCAGCAACAAGGGAGCAAGTGCGTAAAATCGTTGTCCGTTGACCGTGTTCCCGTAAAAAACACGCGGGAATTGTTCGGCAAGGTACCCGTCGTCAGCTTTTCGCCGGAGGATTTGCGCTTGATTAAGGCGGGCCCCGCGGAGCGTCGGCGGTTTATGGATATTGAGGTATGCCAATTGTCACCGGTATATTACCGCGACCTGCGCGAATATTACCGCGCGTTGCGGCAGAGGAATCATTTGCTTAAGCAGTTGCAAAAGGATAAAAGCGAAATCGAAAGCCTGTCCGTATGGGACGAACAACTGGTGCGATACGGCCTGCGTATCATGAAAACGCGGAACGCGTTCGTCGCGAGGATTTCGGAGCTGGCGGACGGGATCCATTCGGAGATCACGCAGGGTAAGGAAGCCTTGACGCTGGAATACAAACCCGATATCGCGGCTTCGCCTTCAAACGAACGGGAGCTCCCTACACCCGCGTTTTACGGTGCCGTATTGGACAAGTACCGCCAACGTGACATAACGCTGGGTTCCACGTCCGCGGGCATACACCGCGACGACGTGTCTTTTGCGGTAAAAGGTATTTCCGCCCGTTCGTTCGGTTCGCAGGGACAGCAGCGTACGGCCGCGTTATCGGTTAAGCTGGCGGAAATCGAATTAATGAAGGGGCGCACATACACTTCGCCGATCCTCCTGCTGGACGATGTGTTCAGCGAACTGGACGGACAACGGCAACAGTTCTTGTTAACGCAAATAAAGGACGTGCAAACGTTATTGACATGTACGGGTTTGGAAGACGTTTTATCAAAGGTTAAAAGCGAACATCGAATCATACGCATAAGAAATGGCGAAATTATACAATAAAGGGGTTTTACAAGGCATGTCCGACTATTCAGCGGAGAATATCCAAGTATTGGAAGGCCTGGAGGGCGTACGCCGCCGTCCGGGTATGTATATATCAGGCACCAACGAAAAGGGCCTTCACCAGCTCGTCAACGAGATCGTGGATAACGCCGTGGACGAGGCCCTCATGGAAGCGTGCGACGAGATCATCGTTACGGTACATGCCGACAACTCGGTTTCCGTAAGGGATAACGGCCGCGGCATCCCCGTGGGGATACAGGCGCAAACGGGCTTGCCCGCCGTTACGGTCGTGTATACGGTATTACACGCGGGCGGCAAATTCGGCAACGGCGGGTACAAGGTATCCGGCGGTTTGCATGGGGTAGGCGCGTCCGTGGTGAACGCGCTTTCGGAATGGCTGCTCGTACGCGTATTTACCGGCGGTAAGATCCATGAACAAAAACTTTCCCGCGGGCACGTCGTCACGGATTTAACCGTCGTCGGCGATACGGAGGAGACGGGTACGTTCGTCCACTTTAAGCCGGACCCGGAGATATTCGAGGTATTGGAATTTAACTTCGATACCATGAAGCAACGCCTGCAAGAAACGGCCTTCCTCACGAAGGGGCTGAAGATCAACCTCTACGACGAGCGGCGCGAACCCCGCCGCCAACGCACCTATTGCTACGAAGGCGGCATAAGCCAATTCGTGGAGCATATCAACAAAAACAAGACGCCGATTACGGATGAAATCTTCTATTGCTCGGCGGTATATGAAAAGGTATTGGTCGAAGTGGCCATGCAGCATACGGACAGCTACCTCGAAAGCACCTATTCCTTCGTCAATAACATCAACACGCACGACGGCGGCACGCATATCACGGGTTTCCGCGCCGCACTCACCAAGACCCTCAACGATTACGCGCGCAAGTTTAACCTCATCAAGGAATCCGACAAACCCCTTTCCGGCGACGACGTACGCGAGGGGTTAACCGCCGTGCTTTCGATCAAGATGGAGGAGCCGCAGTTCGATTCGCAGTCGAAGGGTAAGCTGGTCAACTCCGAAGCGCGCACCGCCGTGGAAAGTGTATTGGCGGAGCAATTCGCGTTTTTCTTGGAAGAGCATCCCGGTTTCGGTAAGATTATCGTTGAGAAGTCGCTCCTTGCCGCCCGCGCGAGGGAAGCCGCCCGCAAAGCGCGTGAAAAAGTACGTAAGACCGTCCTCGAAGGCGGACGCCTGCCCGGCAAGCTGGCCGATTGTTCCGAAAAAGACCCTGCGTTGTGCGAACTCTACATCGTGGAGGGCGATTCGGCGGGCGGCTCGGCCAAGCAAGCGCGTACACCCACGACGCAAGCCATCCTCCCGCTGCGGGGTAAGATATTAAACGTGGAAAAAGCAAGGCCCGAGCAGATATTTTCCAACGCCATCATCAAGGACATGATCACCGCCGTCGGGACGGGCATTCATGAGGACTTTGATATTTCGAAGCTGCGTTACCATAAAATTATCTTAATGACGGACGCCGACGTGGACGGTTCGCATATCCGTACGCTGCTGCTTACGTTTATTTACCGTTTTATGAAGGATTTGATCACCGAAGGGAATATCTACATTGCCCAGCCGCCGCTGTTCCGCGTGGAAAAGGGAAAGAACGAATATTACGCGTTCTCCGACGAGGAATTGGCTGCGGTGCTGGAACGTATCGGGCGCGAGGGCATCAAACCCATCCAACGCTACAAAGGATTGGGCGAAATGGACGCCGACCAATTATGGGACACCACCATGGACCCGGAAAAACGCATCCTGCGGCAGGTCAACCTCGATGACGCGTACGCCGCCGACATGATCTTCGCGCAGCTTATGGGCGAAAAAGTGGAGCCGAGAAGGGAATTTATACAGGAATTCGCCCTGATGGCGAAGAATTTGGATGTGTAGGAGAAAGCCTTTCCAACAATACATTATAGGAGACAACCATGGCCGACCGTATTAAAAATGTTGACATAACCCGTGAAATGCAGGAGTCCTTCATCGCTTATGCGATGAGCGTTATCGTCGCGCGCGCGTTGCCCGACGTACGCGACGGGCTTAAGCCCGTGCATCGCCGCATCCTCTATGCGATGAAGGAATTGAACTTAAACCCCGGCGGCGGGTACCGTAAGTCCGCCAAGATCGTGGGCGACACGATGGGTAATTACCATCCCCACGGTAATCTGGCGATCTACGACGCGATGGTGCGTATGGCGCAGGATTTTTCGATTCGGTATCCGTTGGTGGACGGCCACGGCAACTTCGGCTCCATGGACGGGGACGACCCCGCCGCCGACCGTTATACCGAAGCGAAATTGACGCGCCTTTCCATGGAAATGCTGCAGGATATCGACAAGGAAACGGTCAACTTCGTGGACAACTACGACGGCTCGTATCAGGAACCGTCCGTATTGCCCGCGCGTTTCCCGAATCTGCTGGTCAACGGTTCCACGGGTATTGCCGTGGGTATGGCCACAAATATCCCGCCGCACAACTTAAAAGACGTGATCGACGCCATACTGACGCGCGTGGCCGACATGCGCGAGGGCAAGGAAACGTCGCTGGGGACGTTGATCGATATCGTAAAGGCTCCCGACTACCCCACGGGCGGCGCGGTGCTGGGTACGGCGCACGTACGCGAGGCTTATAAAACGGGCCGCGGGCGCGTGGTGGTGCGTGCGGATGTGGAGATCGAACCCATGCCGGGCGCAAGCGGCCGCGAGCAAATCCGCGTCACCGCCGTGCCGTATCAGGTGAACAAAGCCGAGCTCGTGAAAAAGATCGCCGACCTCGTAAAGGAACGGAAAGTTGAAGGCATCACCGATATCCGCGACGAATCCAACCGCATGGGCGTACGCATCGTCATCGAGCTGCGCCGCGACGCCAACGCCAACGTGATATTAAACCAGCTCTATAAAATGTCCTCTCTCCAGCAAAGCTACGGCATCACCATGCTCGCGCTCGTGAATAACGAGCCGAAGATATTGAACCTCGCCGAACTCATCGAGCACTACATCGTCCATCAAAAAGACGTCATCACGCGCCGTACGCAATTTGACTTGGATAAAGCCGAACGCCGCGCGCATATATTAGAAGGCTTACTCAAAGCGCTCGACCATATCGACGAAATCATCGCCTTGATACGCGCCAGCGCGGACGCCAACGAAGCCAAGGAAAAATTAATCGAACGTTTCGGCTTTACAGATATCCAAGCACAAGCCATCGTGGACATGCGCTTACGTGCTCTTACGGGATTGGAAAAGGACCGCCTCGAAAAAGAATACGCCGAACTTATGACACTAATCACCGAGCTGCGCCATATCCTCGCCAGCGACGATCGCCTGTTGGAAGTTTTCGCGGAGGAAATCACCGCCGTACAAAAACGCTTCGGGGACGAACGCCGCTCCGCCATCCTGCATGACGTGGGCGAAATCCTCGACGCGGACCTGATCGACGAAGAGGAATCGGTCGTTACCCTTTCGCATTTGAATTACATCAAACGCCTCCCCCTTGATACCTATCGCGCCCAAGGCAGGGGCGGGCGCGGCGTGGTGGGCGTAAAGACCCGCGAGGAGGACTGGGTGAAGGATTTGTTCGTATCCAGCACCCACGACCAAATATTATTCTTCACCAACTTCGGCCGCGTGTACCGTATGCGCGCCTTCGAGATACCCCTCGCGGGAAGGACCGCACGCGGCATGGCACTTGTCAATTTGCTTAACTTAAACGGCGGCGAAACGATCGCCGCCATGATCCCGATCTCGACCCATACCGCGGAAAACGACGAATACCTGATTATGGTGACGCGTAACGGCGTGGTGAAGCGTACACGCCTCTCCGCGTTTGCGAATATCAATAAATCGGGCCTCACGGCGTTGACGATACGCGAGGACGACGGTTTAATCGCGGTATTACGTTCCGACGGTCAGCGCGAAATATTTATCGCCACCGAAAGGGGACGCGCCATACGCTTCGCCGAGGAACAGGTACGTTCGATGGGGCGTACGGCTTCGGGCGTCCGCGGCATCAAGCTGCGCACGGGTGACCGCGTAGTAGGCGCGACCGTAGCCGACGAGCAGGTTTTACTCGTATCCTCCAAAGGGTACGGCAAGGGCACGCTCTTGGCGGATTGCCGCGGGCAGAGTCGGGGCGGTTTGGGTATCATCGTATATAAGACCGGCGAACGCACGGGGACGCTGGTGGGCATCACCGCCTGCGGACGGGACAACGAAAACGATGAACTGATGCTCATCAACTCCGAAGGCGTGATCATCCGTATCCGTATAGCGGATATCAGCGTACAGGGGCGGTACGCCTCAGGGGTAAAGTTGATTCAAATGGACGAAGGGACAACCGTCGTGGCGCTGGCGAAGATCGTGGATGGGGCGAACGGGATCGTTGATTCCGTTACGGGTGAAAACGACGCGAAAAGCGATGATCCCGCCCACGCCGCTTCGGAACGGGACGCGGAAAATGAAAACGAATCGGAAGGGACCGATGAATGATGGATAATTACGAAGCCTACCTGCCCCACATCGACGCGGCGGAGGGTATTAAACGGATAATGAACAACAAAAAGCTCTACATTACCATGCTCGGGCGGTTTAAGGTACGGCAAATGGCGGACGAGGTAATGGAAGCGATCAAATCCGGGGACCATGAACGCATCGTGTTCGCCGCCCACGCGATTAAAGGGACATCGGGGAATTTGGGTTTCCCCACGCTTTCCAAACTTTCGGGGGAAATGGAAGTCCTTGCCAAACAGGAACAAGACGCAAGCCATTTGGTGCCGCAACTGGGGGAATTGGTCGCGGTCGTAATCGATGCGATCGCGGATTTCGTGGCTAAGGAATCCTGATCGGGAATCAAAGGTTACCCGCGTATACATGCTTAAGGTATTTGCGGGCGGTCTGCGCGAGGGTATGGATGGTTTGCGGCGGTGTGGGTTCCCTGTCCGCATAACGGTGCCGCGGGAAAAAGCGGGAGATATGGTAAGGAATCTCCGGCGAACGTTCGGACAACCATCGCGCGATGGGTTCGATGTGGGTTTCGTTTTCATCGGGAATGATTAATGTCGTGACCTCGATATGGCAGCGGTTATACGCGCGTGCAATCGTATCCCTCACCGTATCAAGAAAAGACGCTCCCCCTTCGGGGGAATTTTTATTGCCCGAAACGGAGCGCCCCGCCATACGACTGTAAAAATCCTCCGTAAACCCCTTAAGGTCAATGTTCATCGCATCGATGTAGGGAAGCAAGACCTCCAGCGGCTCGGGGTTGATCAAGCCGTTGGTAACGAGTACATTCTTTAGGCCCGCTTCACGTACGGCCTTGGCGCAATCGAGGAGGTATTCGTAGTTGATCAGCGGTTCGTTGTACGTATAAGCGACGCCGATGTTGCCTTTGGGTATATATTTGACAGCCATCGCGGTGAGTTCGGCGGGCGTAACAGGCGTCATGGCACGAATCGCTTCGCGGTCTACCCCCGCGGTAGCCGCGATATGGCTGTTTTGGCAGAACGGGCAACGCAGATTACACCCATACCCTCCGACGGATAAAATCATCGAGCCCTCGCGGTACCGCCGCAAGGGCTTTTTTTCGATGGGGTCAAGCGCGATGCCGGATACGATGCCGTAGGTTTCGGATCGGATGCGTCCGCCTTTGTTCGTGCGGATGCCGCAATAACCCGTCCCGCCTTCGGGTATGGCGCAGGCGTGCGGGCAAATCGGGCAGCGGGTCAATCCGATTTCGCCATCATTCATACCTGACCACTTCGAAGCGTTCCAATTCGATCGGCTCCGACGGGTGAATGCCGGCTTTTTGCATGGCGATCATGATCTGTTGTTCAACGGAGTCGATGCCGTCGAGGTTGGGTAAAAGCAAACCGCGCCGATACCCGTTGGTGACGATTACGCCGTAACGTTGTACGTCCAGTTCATTCGGCGCGGAAATCGGCTCGGGCGCGGAAAGTACGTCCACCTTATAAGTGAGGTGCGGCAATTCTGCGGCGGTAATCGGGTTGAAGCGGGTATCGCGTAAGCCGGCGGATACGGAGTTTTGCATGATTTCCAGCGCAAGGTTATCGCAGGTGGGCGCGATGGTACCGATGCAGCCGCGCAGGTTACCGTACATGTGCAACGAAACGAATGCCCCGGCTCGGCGACCTGTGAGTTCGGGCGATAAATTCGGCGGGAGGGATGCGGGGCGGCCCAATACGCGGTTTTCCAACGCGTGGCGCGCTAGGGCGGTAGGGGAAACGGGGGAAGGAAAAGCGTCTGGCGCGATCGTTTCGCAACGTTCCCCTGTCACACCCGCCACCGCGTAACCCACACCAAAGGGTCCTTCATAGGAATATAACCGCGATTCGGTTTCCGTCCCATGGAAATACCCCGCCAGCATTATGCAAGGGGCGAAGCCGCATTCGGCGGCTTTATCCCGTATGGGCGCGGCCTTATCGAATAAGGCTTGGAAGTCACCCGCGGAAAATACATCGCAAAGGATTTGATCGAAGGCGGGTCCTTCGGGCGCGTAGCCGTACGGTCCGCGGTCGGCGAGCGCATGGGACAAATCGCCGCTTGCGATTAAAACGACGGGGGCGTCCCCGTTCTTGTAAGCGTTTCCGACCGCTTCGGCGATACACCACCCCATTTGGTAATGCGCTTCGGGTGGCATACCTGACGGTGATATCCGCACGACCTTAAAGTTCTCGTAACGCCGGCGGATGTACCACAGCGGCACCATCACGCCATGATCTAACGCCGGGTCGCGTTCGCCTTTTATGCCTGCGGGGATACCGTGTTTTTCGGCGGTCCGTGCGATTTCGGCCGCCATTTCAACATCGTATTCCACGGACATCTTCAAATCGCCGAACCCGAAGCGCGAAAAATCACCTGACGCCCCTTCCCCGGGAGCGAGATGAAAATAATCCCCGTACACCGTAGCGTGCGGGGATATAAAAAGTATCGTCTTGGGTGCGAGGGCGGCGATCCCGGCGGCTACTTCGTCCATGGCGGTTAGGGTTTTGCTGATCTTCCTTTCCTCGCCGCGCCCGATGGCGGGCAACGCAAGCGGCGGATGGGGCAACAAATACGCGTGAAGGGTAGGCATGGAAACAACTCCTTCGTTTTAATGGTTATAATTCTTGCCTTTTTAACAGATAAACAGCCAACGCGAGGAAGGATAGCGTCATCCCCGCCGCTATACCCATATGCGCGGCGAAGTCGGGGTAAAAATCCCCCATCGTTATCGAAACGTTATGCGTCATCAGACCGGTGGGTAAAAACCGCCCGATACGGGGTAAAGCGCTGAGGGTCAGCATACCGAAAAAACCGAGGAATCCGTACGTCGCGCTGATGGCCGTGCTTTTCGCGAGGGTTGAAGCGAGGACGACCCATGCGATAAGCATCGTCAGGAATACGCCGAACGCCGCCGCGCCCGCCAATACATAACCGATCCGCCCGCCTTCGCCGAAGAGGAACACCGTATAACCGTAATTGATCAGGATCGCGAGCATCAAGCACAATAACGATATAACCGAGGAAACGGTGAACTTCGCCAAGATAAACGGCGTGGGTGAAACGCCCTTGCAAAATACGAGGTCGGCGGTGACGTTGCGTTTTTCCCGCAGGACCAAACCCATAAACATAAAGATGATCACGATCGCGCCCATCTGCGAAAGGTTCGAATAAAATTGAACGTAGCTGTCCGTCCATGTTGCCGCGGGGAACAACGCCATAAATTGTTCGGCTTCGGCGGCGGGCAGCAGGAATTCGAAGATCTCCGCCATATACCGCGCGAACAGCGGGCCGGTAAACGCGAAGAAAAAGAACACGCAGACCAGTACCAACATCTTTTTGGTGCGGATATTTTCGGTCAGTTCTTTTTCAAGGAAAACGAGGTAGTGGTTCATTTTGTACCTCCTTCAACGTTTGCGCTGATGGCGGCATAGAATATGTCCTCCAAGGTGGGGTTGTGCGCGGTGTAGCTCTCGATGGGGAGCCCATGCGTGTGCAGCAGGGCGTTGACGCGGCGGCTTAAATGCTGCGCGTTTTCCCCTATCCCTTCGGGTAAGCGTACGGCGAAGGAGAGGGGGTTCGTGGCTTCAAGCCGTAAGCCGTTTTCGCTGTCTTCCGCGGCTTGCGCGAATTTCCGCGCCGCTTCGGCTTCGTGGAAGCGTACCTCCGCTTCGTCGCGTTTGTATTTCGTTTTCAGATTAGGCAAATAATCCTGTGCCATGATCTTGCCTTTTTCGATGATCAGGACAAAATCGCAGACTTCCTCTATGTCCGCCAGGATATGCGTGGAGAAGATGATCGAACAATCGCCGCTTGCCTTAAGGCCGCGGATGATTTCGGTCACGTCGCGCCGCCCGATGGGGTCCAACGCGGAAATGGGTTCGTCCATAAAGATGACCTTCGGGTCGTTGACCAACGCCTGGGCGATACCCAAACGCTGCTTCATCCCGCGGGAATAGCCGCCGATGTTGCCGCGCGCCCTGCCCAAGCCCACACGGTCGAGCAGCTCCTTTACGCGTGCGGGGCGTTTATCCGAGGGGATGCCGCACAATTTCGCGCAGAAGGTGAGGAACTCCGCTCCCGTCATATACGGGTAAAAACCGGGAACGTCAGGCAGATACCCGAACGGCAGCTGCTTCCGCCCGCCGAATACCTGCGGCGCACCCATGATCGAAATCTCACCCGCGGTAGGTTTCTTAAGACCGACCAGCATCTTAAGCGTAGTGGTCTTGCCCGCGCCGTTCTTACCCAAAAAACCGCAGCAACAGCCGACGGGGACGGATATACGGATGTTATCCACGGCGGGCGCGGCACCTTTAGCCAACGAGCCTTTGTATCGCTTGGTCAGGTTATGTGCCGCCACGGCGGATGTCTTATCGTTGTCCATCCTGCATGTCCTCCCGTTCGGCGTGTTTTTGGTCCAAGTAATTGATACCCGCGGCGAAGTACACGACAGGACCGATCGTATTGACGATCAGGATCAATAAAAGCCACAGGATTTTTTCGTTCATGGGGTTGGGTTTGCGTACAAGGCTTACGATCGCGGTTATCATCAGCACCATTTGTATGATTACGATGGGGATAATAACAGGCAGCAATCGGACGATGAGGTCGATAGCCTCAGCCCACTCCACGGTGTTAAAGCCGATATTTACCGTCACGGGTTTTCCTCCTTATATGTCCAAAACCGCCGCCATAAAATAAACCGGCGAGTTCCAGTAGATCGTGATTTCGTTACCCGAATAGCTGTCCTTGTGGTCCACATAACATTTCGACGGCGGGAAACCCGTGCAGTGCTCCTTAAGCGCGGGGTCCTGCTGGGTGAATTTGTTCGGCCCGCCCACGACCATACCCGGTACGGCTTGGCCCATCGCCACGGAGGGACGGTGGTGCGGGTAAAGCGCGGGGTTCGCGCCGAAGCCCGTGATATAGCTGTACGAAACGGGGTTGCGCCCCAGCAGGTAATGCAAATGGTCGAGCGCGGCTTGGGTGTATTCGGCGGCGTGCTTAGTAAAGGGGCGCGCCAATAATAACGTCATCGCGTGGTTCCCCACGGTCATGTTACTGCCCCAACGGTATTCGTCCCCCAACGACACGCCGTAGGGGTCGTTTTTATAGGGGTTCATGATTTGCCTGCACACGGTGAGGAGCGTCTCCTCCATGCGGGCGGTGAGCGGGGCGTCCGCGCGGTCCTTGGCGTGGTAAAGGTAGGCGACGATACCGTAGGTCCCCACTTGGTTCCAGCCCAAGCCGGTGTGGATTTCATCGGACTTGATGTAATCGTGGAAGGCTTCGCCGCCCGTGGCGGCAAACAATTCGCACGCCGCCCAAAAACGCTCGTCCTTGTCGCTTCGGTCGCCGTAACCCCCCGTGAATACCCCCTCGGGGTTCTTAAACATCGGCGCGTCGGGGTTGGCGGTGAGCCAGTCCCAAGCGTTTTGCGCGGCGGATAACAAACGTTCCTTTTTATCGGGGCAGAAGCGTGAAGCCATAGCCATCACAGCGGCGAAGGTAGCCGTCGCCGTCGAAGTAACGGGGCACAGTACAAGCTCCGCCCGTTCGTTGTGGGGCATTTCGTCCAGCGCGTTAAAGTGGTGGCAGCTGACCTTGTGGTAAACGCCGCCCGTTTCCTCGTCCTGCATTTTAAGCATCCATTCCAATTCAAACCACACGGCGTCGAGCAATTCGGCATCCGGTTTGGGCGCAAGCTCGTGGGCGAGGAGCAAATCGGCCACGGCCTTCGCCGCGGGTACGACATACCGCCCGTAATCGCCCGCGTCGTGCCAGCCGCCGGAAACATCCTTTTTTATTTCCGTGCCGTAAACTGTGGCAAGTGAGGTATGGCAGGCGGGGTGCGACCAAATGCCGCAATCAAGGTCCACGCCGCATTTTTGGTAATGAAAAAACCCCAACAGCGCGGCACGCAAGCCGTCGTAGGGGTTATCGCTGATACGGAAGGGATAAGACGGGGTATCACCGACGTACAGCATATACGTCCCTTCCTCCGTAAGCGCGGAGAAATCGGCCACGCGAACGGTTTCCCCCGAGGGGGCGTCGTGGAGGGCGGGGCCGACGGTACCTTCGTAAGCGACGGAACGATCCGATGAACGTTGGACACGGAAGGTTTTGGCGTTTAGGGTAACCGTCGCTTTCTTAACGTCGTCGGGGCGGTAGCCCAGTTGGTTGATGCGGATCGCGTTCACGTTGAATCCCCCTTAACGGAATGTGGAAGTACAGGGATATTATACCAAGCGGATGGGATTGTCACACGAAAATGTGTCGAATATGTGGCGGAATGCCCCTTTAATGGTTGACATACGGTGCTTACTGCGGTATCTTTGAGAAAATTATCGTTAAACGATAATGAGGAGGTCTGTATGGCGGAACTGTTTACGTATGCACTCGCGTTCCCCTTCGCTCCCGTGGGAGCGGGATTGCGTTGGCTGTCCCTTTCCGGCGGCGCGGGGAATGTAATCGCTTGGGCGATTTATTTGGCGATAGGACTTTCGCCTTTTGTTATACTCGCGGTTCTTGTCCGCAAACGGGGGTCTTACCCCGAGGATATTTTACTCGCCGCGTTGGGGTTTTTATTGTTTGCGGTGATGTATTACATGGTTAACCCCGGCGCGATGACAGGCAATCTGCGGATGTTCCCACCCGCGGTAGGGCATATGCTGATGGGCGGCGCGATTTGGTCCGTGGTAACGGCTTATGGGTTATTACGCTTCGTAAGGCGGGTTTTGGCGGCGGGGGAAGGGGCATTGGCGCGGTATTTTCGGTTATTATTGTCCGTTTTGGTCGCGGTGTTGGCTGTTGCGGTTATCACGGGTTTGGTTAATTTGTTTGCGGCGGCGGGGAATACCCGATCGGGTATCGACGCTGTTTTTTTAGTGGGGCGGCATTTGATCGACATCCTTCCTAACGCGTTGAATATTTGGGTTGTCCATGCCGCGCTGCGGTTGTCCGCGGCTATGCGGGACGACGCTTACGGCGAGGGGAGCGTCAGCACAGCCCAAAGGATGTCCCGCGTGTGCGCCGTTGCGCTGGCGGTAACGCTTGTGTCGGTGCTGTCCTTTAATATAGGACAATTCCTGTTCGCCGCGCGTTTGAGTGACATCCATATCGAAATCATGTTCCCGCTGGTGCCGATCCTCTTTGTGACGGGTGCGTTGTTGTTCGCGCGTTATATCGTGCAGGGTAAGGCCTTAAAGGATGAAAACGAGGGCTTCGTGTGATGGCGATACGGGTATATTTGGACGAAGCGTTAAAGGCGCGGCAAATGACCTCGAAGGAACTGTGCGCGTTGATCGGCATCACCGAGGCCAACCTGTCGATTCTACGCAGCGGCAAAGCGCGGGGCGTACGCTTCGGTACGCTTAATCGGATTTGCGGGCATTTGCAATGCGAAGTGGGGGATATCCTGCGGTTCGACGGAATCATGGATACGACGGAGGAGGAATCATATGAAAGATAAAAATATTATGCATCCGCTTGGGAAGTATTTACGCCGTTGTGTATTTGCCGTTGCGTCAATTATTATTTTTTTGTCGCTGACATCTTGCCGATTGGCGCGGGAATACAGCGGATGGGAGCGGCCCGTTGAGGACATATTCATGGGTTTCTTCGTTACGGTGGGAAATCACGACGCCTTTTTCGGCAACGAGCGTATATATGCCGTCTTTGAAGGGACGGGTCCCTTCACTTTCCCGGGTATCGAGGGCATCCCCTTCTTCGTGGGGACGCTGGAATACGAATACGAGGATGCGTACGGCACGGGTTCCGTGACGACATCGTTCGCCGAAGTCGGCCCGGGTATCGTGAGCGATACCATGCACACGCATATTTCGGATAACGATATAAGTAAAACCCTGTCGGGCACGCTTACCGTAAGCCCACGGCTGGCGGATGCGGTTTTCAGGTTCAACCCCGTTTACCAAACGGCGGATAGGCGTGTATACATCGGGCACGGCGGGTCGTCGGTAACGGCTGCACGGATTTCTTGGGAATTCGAAGGGCGCACCCAGTCCTTCCGCATGGAGGAAAGCCGGACGATAACGGAAAACGGCGTTTCCCAAACGTTATCCGTTTCCGTGGAGCTTGGTATCGCCGTCATGCATCCGCCCGAACGTATCGTGGTCTTGCAAATGGACGCGGAAAGCAACGTTATCCGACGCGCGGAATACCTGCCGCACGAAATGCCGGAGGAAATAACCCCGCTGCCCGCAACCGTTTACTTCATCGCCGAAACGCACCGTGACGCCCGATTGAACAATCCCGTGATCCGCGCCCTATATGAACCGGACGACGAATGGATGCAAACGTTCCGCGAAAACGGCAACGGCGTATTGGATAAATGGGTTACGCGGATCAATTGGTAAGGGGTTGTTTTTTCTGTGTTGCCCCGGGCGGCAGGGCGGGCGGAAGTTCCAACGCCGCGCTGAACGCAATCGAACGATGAACGGCTCCGTGCGCGAAGTGGTTGCATCGGTTGCAAGCACCCGATGCCAACCACGTAACGCGCCCGTTCGCCGTTAATCGTCCGATTTTGTAGGCGCGGCTTATGGAACATCCCCCCGCCCTGCCGCCCTGTTTGACGGGAAACTACCCCGATTTCACGTTGACCTTGATACAACGAAATGCTATGATTTATCGTCGATAATTTATAATTTTAAACGGGAGGAATTACGAATGTCTACAAATCAAAACATCGAATTGGAAAATCATATCAAGGGAGCGTTAAGCGGCGATATGTTGGTAAATGCGCTGGATTTTGTGACGTTTTTGAATGCGAACAACATGACTTTTGCAGATAGTGCTGTTAATTAGGCTCTACCCAACAACCTGACAAACCACAAACCTCTGTCTACAAACGCGGTTATCCACAAGCAAACATGCAAGTTTGAGTAAGGTCGATAATAAAAACAAAAAAGTTCGCAACCTTC